>Ga0308156_1000399_pt1 | contig 94342 bp, 93 predicted proteins | sample PhyAR2_FD_201041 | JGI IMG/M metagenome (GOLD analysis project Ga0308156, IMG submission 201041) | Phyllosphere microbial communities from UC Gill Tract Community Farm, Albany, California, United States - DLSL A.R2 | ecosystem: Host-associated > Plants > Phyllosphere > Unclassified | place: USA... | reverse complement strand
GTTCGGCGGGTACCAGCGATTCAAGTGTCACCATCTCCAGCTCATGCTGGTAGGCGCTTGGTTCTTTAAGCATCGCCCATTATGAACAAACCCACCGTTTTATGGGTGGGTTTGTCAGCAGTCTGAACAAACCCGGCGCTGCCGGGTTTGTTGTTTACAGCGCCAGGCGCCGGCCGTCGGCAAACACCATCAGCTCGCCGGGCTGGAAAGCTGTCCACTGCTCGTTGGTGGTCAGCGGCGCCGTCACCACCACGGCCACCCGGTCCTGCGGCGTGGTGCAGGTGGCAAAGTCGATGCTCAGGTCCTCATCGCTCAGCTGTGCCTGCGAGAACGGATGCGCGCGCTCGGTGTAGCAGAGGAAGGTATTGGCATGGGCCCAGAGCGCCTCCCCGTTGGAGAGCAGAAAGTTGAAGGTGCCATGGGGCGCAATCTGCACCGCCAGCTCGCGCAAGGTGTGGGTCAGCTCGGCAATGCTGGGCGTGCCGGCATGGGATTTCCACAGCTCCTGCATCAGCCAGCAAAACACATGCTCGCTGTCGGTGTCGCCCACCGGGTGAAAGTGGCTGTGCAGGCGCGGGCGGAAGTCCTTGAGGTCGCCATTGTGGGCAAACACCCAGTTCTTGCCCCAAAGCTCGCGCACAAAGGGGTGGCAGTTTTGCAGCATCACCTGGCCCTGGGTGGCCTTGCGGATATGTGCAATCACATTGCGGCTGTGGATGGGGTAGCGCCGCACCAGCTCGGCCACCGGCGACTGGACGGCGGGCTGGTGGTCCACCAGCAGGCGCAGGCCGCCCTCTTCAAAGAAGGCGATGCCCCAGCCATCGCTGTGGTGGTCGGTATTGCCGGCCCGCTGCGAAAAGCCGCTGAAGCTGAAGTTGATGTCGGTGGGGGTGTTGCAGTTCATCCCCAGCAGTTGGCACATGGCAAAAACTCTTTGAAAACCGTTGGATGGCCCAGTGTAGACCATTCGCCAGCCGCTCAGGGCTTGGCGCCCGCACGCGGCTGCAGCTGGCGGGCGGCAATGCCGGCCAGCACACAGACCACGGCCAGCATCAAAAAGGTGTCGCGAAAGCCCGCGACGCGCTCGGCCAGCGCAATGTCGATCGCGGGCGACTGGTTGGCGTAGAAGGCCACGCGCCACTCCAGAAAGATGCCGCAGAGGCTCACCCCGGCGGCGCCGCCGAGCATGCGCAGAAAGCTGAAGCTGCTCGACCCCTGTGAGATCAGGCTTTTGTCCAGCGAGCGCATGCTGCCCAGGGTCAGCGACGGCAGGATGAAGCCCAGGCCAACCCGGCCCAGCACCGTGTAGCCGACCAGCAGCCACAGCGACGAGCCCGGCTGCAGCACACCGGTCAGCACAAAGGACAGCGCCAGCAGCGAGAGGCCGCCGATCACCAGCCAGTGCACAGGAGTGCGGTCGGCCATGCGGCCGGCCAGCGCGATGACGCCGCCCAGCACCAGGCCGGCGGGCAGCATCGTGGTACCCACGACCGACGCCGAATAAGACAGCCCCAACTGCATGAAAACCGGCAGCAGGTAGGTGGAGCCAAACAAGGCCACGCCGTAGATGAAGGCCACGATGCAGCCGGCTGCAAAAGGCCTGCTGGCAAACAGGCGCAGGTCCATCAGCGGCTTGCCGCCCTGGGCCAGCAGGCGCCGCTGCCAGCCAATGAAGGCGGGCAGGCAGACCAGCGCAATCGCCAGCAGCACGGCGCTTTGCTGCCAGCCGCTGCCATGCAGGGCCACCAGGCCATTGAGCAGGCAGACCGTGCCGGTGGTGGCAATGGCCAGGCCCAACCAATCCAGGCTGTTGCCATGGCGGTCGGCGGCGGCACCGCCCGGCGCATTGACCGGCACAAACTTCAGCCCCAGCCAGACCGAGGCCAGGCACAGCGGCACCACCATGAAGAACACCGAGCGCCAGCCCATCCAGTCGACCAGCAGGCCGCCCACGCTGGGGCCAATGGCCGGCGCCAGCACGATGCCCATACCAAACAGGCCGTTGGCGCGGCCCTGCTCATGGGCGGCAAAGGCATGCAGGATGATGATGGCCGGAATCGGCTGGATCACACCGGCCGCCAGGCCTTCGACCACGCGCGCCACCAGCACCAGGTTGTAGTCGCTGCTGAAGCCCCCGCCAATGCCGCCCAGCATCAGCAGCACCACAGCGCCCAGGTAGGTGTTGCGGTAGCCGTAGCGCGACAGCAGCCAGGGCGTGGTCAGCATTGCCACCGTGGTGGCCACCATGAAGGACGAGGTCACCCATTGCGCGCGCGACTGGCCGAGCTGGAAGTGCAGGCTCATCGCCGGAATGGCGACATTGAAGATGGTCGAGGAGATGATCGAGGCCATCGTACCCACCATGACGCTGAACAGCAGGTACCAGCGAAAGCGCTCCCCATAGAGGCTGCGCAGATCCTGGGAGGTGTGGTGTCGTATCTGCATGGCGTGGGCTGGGCGGATGGGCGCGTGTGGCGGGGAGCCTGGTGGGGTGCCTGCAAGCAGGCGGGCCCCGGGCGTTTGATGATGATCCTGGCGCTGGCGCTTGTCAGTCACCCCGGTTGGGGAGGGCGCCGGAATCGGGCTCCGCGCGGCCACAGGCGGGGCAGATGCAGCGCTGGCCGCGCTCGGCAGGGGCCAGGCGCTGCAAGGCCTGGGGGTCGATGTCGGCGGTCATGCACCAGCACTGGGCAGCAGGCAGGCCCTGGGCCACGGCACAGCCGTTGCGCTGGCCGCACAAGGGGCATTGCTGCGCCCAGGTGCTGCTGTCCGTGCGGGTGGCAGGCATCATGGCGTGCCCGTGGGCACCGGGGTGGGCACGGCGGCTGGCGCGGGGCGCGGGGGCGGCAGTGCGTCTTCGGGCCGGGCGGTCAGGCTGCCGGCCAGCAGCTCGGGCAGGCGGTCCACCCCCATGCGGAAGCCGCAGGCCTGGGCATGGCCGCCGCCGCCCATGCTTTCGGCCAGCGGGATGCAGTTGAAATCCGAGCGCGAGCGCAGGCCGCATTTGGCGCCCTTGGGGCTGGCGCTCCACATCAGCGCAAAGGTGCCGCTCTGCTTGGCCAGGATGTCGCCGACCTGGCTGTGGAACATGCCCGGGGCGTTGACCATCAGACCGGCCACGCCATTGAACACCAGCGGCTGTGCGCCTTCGGCGATGTCGCTGCAGAGCTTGAGGTATTTCTCGTCCATCGCGCCGCCACGGGCCATGAAGGCGCTCAGCTGCTCGGGGCTGAAGGCCGCAATCTCGGCCCAGCGCTCAAAGCTGCGTGGTTCCATGTCCAGCGCGGCCAGAAAGGCACCGCTCTCGGGGTACTGCCAGCGCCAGATGTCGCGGTCTTCGATGTGCAGCACCAGCGCGGGGATGGGGTCCTTGGGGAAGAAGAACTCCCAGGCCAGGCGTGCGCCGGACTTGTTCATGTCGAAATGCACGACGCCGCAGGTGCATTGGTAGCCATTGAGCTTCTCGGCCGCGCTCTTGTGGTGGTCCAGCAGCACCAGCTTGTGGGCCTGGGCTTCGATGGCTGCCAGCAGCTCGGGGCCAAAGGCAAAGTCGAGGATGTAGATCGTGCGGCCAGCCAGCGGGCCCAGGTCGTCCACGGTCTGGATTTCGCCATGGTCCAGGCCGCGAAACTCTGCGTTGCCGGAGAAGAACAGCCAGGCCGCCAGCGCCGCGCCATAGCCATCGGGGCAGTTGCGGCCGTGGTAGAGGATCAGGGGCTGGGGGTCGTTGATGTCGGCTTTTACCGGCAGAGAAAGGTCGGGCAGAAGTTTCATCCTGCCATTTTCCTTCAAGGGCATTACCTGAGGGGGATCAAGTACTGCGCGGGCATCCGGTGGAGGACCAGCAGATGCCCGCAGGCGCCATGGGCTGGCGCAGACGCTTATGCCAGCGTATAGGCGGTCTTCACCGTGGTGTAGAACTCCTGCGCATAGCGGCCTTGCTCGCGCGGGCCGTAGCTCGATCCCTTGCGGCCACCAAACGGCACATGGTAGTCCACGCCGGCGGTGGGCAGGTTCACCATCACCATGCCGGCCTGGGCATGGCGCTTGAAGTGGCTGGCGTACTTCAGGCTGGTGGTGGCAATACCGGCAGACAGGCCAAAGGCGGTGTCGTTGGCGACGGCCAGCGCCTCTTCATAGTCCTGCACGCGGATGACGCTGGCGACGGGGCCAAACACCTCTTCGCGGTTGATGCGCATCTGCGGCGTGCTGTCCACCAGCAAGGCCGGCTGCATGAAAAAGCCTTCCTTGCCGCTGCCGGTATGGCAGGCAATGCGGCTGCCGCCGGTGGCCAGCACGGCGCCTTCGGCCTTGGCGATTTCCACATAGCTCAGGTCCTGCTCCAGCTGGGCCTGGCTCACGACGGGGCCGATATCGGTGCCGGCGGCGCGCGCATCGCCGACCTTGATCTTGGCCATGCGCTCTTGCAGCGCCTGCACAAAGGCAGGGTAGATCTTGTCGGTGACGATCAGGCGGCTCGATGCGGTGCAGCGCTGGCCGGTCGAGTAAAAGCAGCTCTGGGCCGACAGCTCCACGGCCTGGGCCAGGTCGGCATCGTCCAGCACCACCTGCGGGTTCTTGCCACCCATCTCCAGCTGTACCTTTTTGCCAGATTTGACGCAGGCCTCGGCAATGACCCGGCCCACACCGACCGAGCCGGTAAAGCTGATCGCAGCCACATCGGGGTGCTGCACCAAAGCATCGCCAATGATGCGGCCCCGGCCCATCACCAGGTTGAAGACACCGGCAGGGATGCCGCTGCGGTGGATGATGTCGGCCAGCGCCCAGGCGCTGCCGGGCACCAGGTCGGCAGGCTTGATCACCACGCAGTTGCCAAAGGCCAGCGCGGGTGCAATCTTCCAGGCCGGAATGGCGATGGGGAAGTTCCAGGGCGTGATCAGGCCGACCACACCGATGGGCTCGCGCGTGATTTCCACGCCAATGCCGGGGCGCACCGAAGGCAGGCTCTCACCGGCCAGGCGCAGGCATTCGCCGGCAAAGAACTTGAAGATCTGGCCGGCGCGGGCCACTTCGCCAATGGCCTCGGGCCGGGTCTTGCCTTCTTCGCGGGCCAGCAGGTCGCCCAGCTCTTCCTTGCGCGCCAGGATTTCATTGCCGATCTTGTCCAGCGCATCGTGGCGCGCCTGGATGCCCGACACGCTCCAGGCCGGGAAGGCGGCCGTGGCCGCCGCCACTGCCGCATCCACATCGCTGGCATCGCCTTGTGCGTAATGGCCGATCACATCGGACAGGTCGCTGGGGTTGGTGTTGGGGGAGGTGGTCTTGCCGGGTGTCCAGCTGCCGTTGATCAGGTTGTTGTGTGTCGTCATGGGCTTGCAGGCGGTTGGGGCCTGGTTTCAAAAAGATGGGTGGATGGTTCGGTGGCCGTAAAAACGTTCTCAGGCAGCGCGGGCCTGTGCCGCAGCCAAGGACCAGGGCACTTCCTGCAGCGGCTGGCCGGCGGCGATCAGGCTGCGCAGGTTGGCCAGCACCAGATCGGCCATCGCACGGCGCGTCTCCTGGGTGCCGCTGGCGATATGCGGTGCCAACACCACGTTGTCCTGCTGCAGCAGGCCGGGCAAGGGGCGGGGTTCATCCTCGAACACATCGAGGCCGGCGCCGGCAATGCGCTGGTGTTGCAGTGCGTCCAGCAGGGCCGCTTCATCGACCACGCTGCCGCGCGCCACATTGATCAAAAAGCCTTTGGGGCCCAGCGCTTGCAGCACTTTGGCATCGACCAGGTGGCGGGTGTCGTCGCCACCGGCGGCGGTGATGACCAGAAAGTCGCACCACTCGGCCAGTTCCTGCAGCGATGCCATGTAGCGGTGCGGCGAATCGCTGACCGGGCGGCGGTTGTGGTAGGCCACCTCCATGTCAAAACCGCTGGCGCGGCGCGCCACCTGGCGGCCAATGCGGCCCATGCCCAGGATGCCCAGGCGCTTGCCCGAGGCACGGGTGTAGACGCCAAAGCGTTCGCTGGGCCAGAGGCCGGCGCGCACAAAGCGGTCGGCCGCTGCCAGGCGGCGGGCGCTGTCCAGCAGCAGCGCAAAGGCCATGTCGGCCACGCAGTCGTCCAGCACGCCGGGGGTGTAGCCCACGCGGGCGGATTGGGCCAGAATGGCCTGCTGGTCCAGCGCATCAAAGCCCACGCCAAAACTGCTGATGCCGCGCAGCGCCGGCAAGGCCTGGATCACCGAGGCCGATGCGCCCATGCTGGCCGAGGTGACCAGGTAGGCAAACTCCGAACCATGGGCAGCCAGGAACTGCTGCGGGTCCGCTTGTGCGCTCAGCACGGTGGTATCGAATTCCTGGGCCAGATCGGCATCAAGCGCGGGCAGCGGCATCTTGCCCATTTGCAGCACGCGCGGGCGTTGGGTAGCAATCATGTGTGGAGGGGGCTTTCAACGGAAAGAGCCCGGCACCATCCGCAGCACAGCGCTGTGGGTGGTTACCGGGCCAGGAGGTCAACGGAGATCAGGCTTCAACTTTCTTGATCAGCGCTGCCAGCATGTCGATTTCCTCGGGCTTGAGGTCGGCCAGCGGTGCGCGCACCGGACCGGCATCGTGGCCCACCAGCTTGGCGCCGGCCTTGATGATGGACACGGCGTAGCCAGCGCTGCGGTTGCGGATCTTCAGGTAAGGCATGAAGAAGTCCTTGAGCAGCTGGTGCTGGGTGGCGTGGTCATCGGTGCGCACGGCTTCGTAGAAGCGGATGGCGGTCTTGGGGATGAAGTTGAACACGGCCGACGAGTACACGGGCGTGCCCAGTGCCTTGTAGGCAGCGGCATAGACTTCGGCGGTTGGCAGGCCACCCAGGTAGGCCAGGCGGTCACCCATGGTCAGGTACATGGCTGACATGGCTTCGATGTCGCCCACGCCGTCCTTGAAACCCACCAGGTTGGGGTTGCGTTCGCAGAGCTTGGCCACGGTCTCTGGGGTGAAGCGGCTCACGCCACGGTTGTAGATGATGACGCCGAACTTCACGCTCTTGCAGACGGCTTCGACGTGGGCGGCCAGGCCTTCCTGGCTGGCTTCGGTCATGTAATGGGGCATCAGCAGGATGCCGTGGGCGCCAGCGGCTTCCGCAGCCTGTGCGCACTGGATCGCAAAGCGGGTCGGGCCGCCGGCACCGGCAATGATGGGCACCTTGCCCTTGCAGGTGTCCACGGCGGTCTTGATGATGGCGGGGTACTCGTCAGCGGTCAGCGAGAAGAACTCACCGGTGCCGCCGGCGGCGAACAGCGCGCTGGCGCCAAACGGGGCCAACCATTCCAGGCGCTCGGCATAGCCCTTGGCGTTGAAGTTGCCTTGTGCATCGAAGTCGGTAATGGGGAAGGACAGCAGTCCGGAACTCATCACGTTCTTCACATCCTGGGGGCTCATGGTGCTCATATCAAACTTTCAAAGAAAAGAGGGGGAATCGACAGTGCCAAATCTGCAAAGCTCAATCGAGCTGCAGGTTGGCGGTTTGGACGACCGTGCGCCAGCGCTGGCGTTCGGCCTTGAAAAATTGGTCGGTCTCGGCCGGCGTCATCGTGACCACCTCGGCGCCCTGGCCGGTCAGGCGCGAGCGCACCTCGGGCGAGCGGATGGCGGTCAGCAAGGCCTGGTTCACCTTCTGGATCACCGCGTCGGGTGTCTTGGCCGGCAGCACCACGCCTTGCCAGGTGCCCGAGGCAAAGCCGGCCGCGCCTTGCTCGGCCAGGGTCGGCACATCGGCGATCAGCGGCATGCGGGTGTTCTTGGAGATGCCCAGCAGCTTCAGCTTGCCGCTTTGCACATGGGGGTAGGTGGCCAGCATGCCGTTCATCAGCACCTGGGTCTGGCCGGCCACGGTGTCCTGCACCGATTGCACGCCGCCCTTGTAGGGCACATAGACCCACTTGGCGCCCGTCAGCCGGGCCAGTTCCACACCGGCCAGGTGCGGCGCGCTGCCGGTGGCCGTGACGGCAAAGTTCAGGTCCTGTTTCTTGGACAGCGCCACCAGCTCTTGCAGGTTGCTGGCCTGCACTGACGGGTGCACCACCAGCATGTGCGGCGAGTAGGCCAGCATGGCGGCGCCACGCAGGTCCTTGCTCGGGTCAAAGCTCAGCTTGGTATAGATGGATGGCGAGATCGCCAGCGCACCCAGGTCGCAGAGCAGCCAGGTGTAGCCATCGGGCTGGGCGCGGGCCACAAACTCGGCGCCCAGGTTGCCGTTGGCACCGGGCTTGTTGTCGATCACCACCGTCTGCTTGAGCTCTTGCGAGATCAGTTGGCCAATCGAGCGGGCGATGATGTCCGAGCTGCCACCGGGTGGGTAGGGAACGATCAGCCGGATCGGCTTGCTCGGCCAGGCATCGGCCGCCAACAGCGGAGTCGATAACAAGCTACCGGCAGCCAGGGCCAGCGCTGAATAGATCAGGTGCGAACGGCGATGCATATGTCTCTGTCTCCTTTTTTAGATATAAGACATCATACAACTCAAAATGCAGATCGCCAAGTATTGCCTGACTAGGGGAAACGCTTGGCTGGGGGATGGGAGTGGGGATGCAGACCGCTTTGCGCGGCCATGGTTCGAGTGCTGGCGCGGGCCTTTTGCTGTGTTTTGGCGGGCTGGCTGGCTCAGCTGCTGAGGGGGTGGGTTATAGCGCAACAGCCCGGGGCGGGGCCGTTGCGTGTGTGGTTTAGCGTTCGCTGCCCGGCGCGCCGGCTGCTTGCTGTTCCTGGGCCAGGCGCTGGGCCAGGCGCAGGCGTTCGCGCGAGTTGGTCAGGTGGATGCGCATGGCTGCGCGGGCCGAGTCGGCATCCTGGCGCTCGATCGCAGAGAAGATTTCTTCATGCTCGCGGTTCACGCGCTTGAGGTAGTCCGGGTCGCGCGTGGGGATGTGGATCGAGGCAATCCGGTTGCGCGGAATCAGCATCGAGCCGAAGTGCTGCAGGATCTCCTGGAAGTAGCGGTTGCCGGTGGCCTTGGCGATGCTGAGGTGAAAGTCCAGGTCATGGCTCACGGTCTCGCGGCCCAGCGCAAAGTTCTGCTCAAAGGCCTGCAGGGCAGTGCGCATCGCGCGCAGATGCGGCTCCTGGCGCCGGGTGGCGGCCAGGCCGGCGGCCTCGGTCTCCAGGCTGATGCGCAGCTCCAGCACGGCGAGCACATCGACCGATTCACTCAACTCATGGGCACTCAGCACCATGCCCGGCGTGCTGCGCGCGGGCAGCACAAAGGTGCCGATGCCGTGCTTGGTCTCCACCAAACCGGAGGCCTGCAGCTTGGACAGCGCCTCGCGCACCACGGTGCGGCTCACGTCATAGCTGCGCACCAGTTCGGTCTCGGTGGGCAGCTTGTCACCCTCTTGCAACAGGCCCTGGCGGATCTTGTTTTCAAACTCTTCCGACAGCAGATTGGCCAGGCTGCGGCTGCCTTTGGCGGCACGGCTGCCGCGCAGGCTGGCGGCCGAGTCCGATGCCATCGATGGGGATGCGGCTAATTCCGAAGGGCTTTTAAGCATGGCTGTGGTCCGGCAGAACAAGGGTCTGGCCGTTGGCTTGTGCGGCACGGCAACCGTGGCAAATGGCATCCGGGGTGGATGCCATTGACGGGGATGCGGGTAATTCCGAGGGGCTTTTGGGCATAGCTGTGATCATAATTCAGCCTTGTCATCAGACAACACATGACTGATGCCTTGTTGTAACCTACTTTCCCATCATGCTCAAGCTTTTCTCGAAAACCACCGTATGTGCCGTCACCCTGCTGGCTGCTTCCCTGGCGCAAGCGCAGGCCTCCACCTTGGAGAAGATCAAGCAGAGCGGCTCCATCACCATCGGTGCGCGCGACATGTCCGTGCCTTTCAGCTACAAGGTCAATGGCAATGCGGATCCCATCGGCTTGATCAATGACATCTGCCTGAAGGTGGCCGAGGCGGCACAAAAGGCAGCAGGCTTGCAGAAGATGGAGATCAAGTACCTGATCACCACGCCCACCAGCCGCATTCCGCTGGTGCAGAACGGCACTGTCGATCTGGACTGCACGCCGGTGACCAACACCATCGCGCGCCAGGAGCAGGTGGCTTTCTCGCCCAGCTACTTCTCGGCCAACGTGACCCTGGCCGTACGCAAGGATTCGCCAGTCAAGGGCATTGCCGATCTGCAAAACCGCAATGTGGCCACCGTCACCGGCACCACCTCGATCCAGCTGCTGCGCGCCTACAAGAAGGCCCAGAACGTGAAGTTCAACGAGGTCTATGGCAAGGACCCGTCCGAAGCCTTTGTGATGTTTGAATCGGGCAAGGCCGATGCCTTTGTGCTCGATGACGTGCAACTGGCCAGCTTTATCGCCACCTCGCCCCAGCGCGACCAGTACGTGATCCTGAACGAGCCACTGCGCACCGAGCCCTATGGCGTGATGCTGCGCAAGGACGACCCGGCCTTCAAGAAGCTGGTCGATGACACCGTCTACGCGATGATCAAGTCCGGCGAGATGGAAGCGCTCTACCAAAAGTGGTTCATGACCACGATCCCGCCGCGCAATGTGAACATCAATTTCCCGCTCAGCGATTCGACCAAGGCGCTCTACGCCAACCCCAACGACAAGGGCATCTAAGAGAAACCGAGCGATTGCGAATTTATGTTGAAGCTAAGTCAAAAAGTCGAGAGCCTGCCTTCGTCGCCCAGCATGGCGATTTCCTCGCAGGCCAAGAAGATGAAGTCCGAAGGCATCGATGTCATCGACCTGAGCATTGGTGAGCCCGATTTCAATACGCCCGAGCACATCATCGATGCGGCGATGGCAGCGGCCAAGGCCGGTGCCACCAAGTACACCGTGCCCGCCGGCAACGAGAGCCTGCGCAAGGCGATTGCGCAGAAGTTCAAGCAGGACAATGAGCTCGACTACACCGTGGCCGAGATCACCACCGGCGTCGGCGCCAAGCAGCTGATCTTCAATGCCTTCATGGCAACCCTGGAGAGCGGCGATGAGGTCGTGGTGCCCACGCCTTGCTGGGTGTCCTATGGCGACATCGTGGCCCTGCATGGCGGCGTGCCGGTCTATGTGCCTTGCTCCGAGGCAGTGGGCTTCAAGCTCACGCCCGAGGCCCTGCGCCAGAGCATCACGGCCAAGACCCGCTGGTTGATCATCAACAGCCCCGGCAACCCCACCGGCGCGGTCTACAGCCGTGCCGAGCTGGAGGCGCTGGGCGAGGTGCTCCAGGACTTCCCCGAGGTGCTGGTCATGTCCGATGAGATCTACGAGCACATCATCCTGACCGGTGTGCCCTTTGTCTCGTTCGCCCAGGCCTGTCCTTACCTGAAGGACCGCATGCTGATCATCAACGGCGTCTCCAAGTCCTACGCAATGACCGGCTGGCGCATTGGCTATGCGGCAGGCCCCGAGAAGCTGATCGGCGGCATGAACAAGCTCGAATCGCAAAGCTGCACCAGCGCCACCTCGGTGGCGCAGGCCGCCGCGCAAGCGGCGCTGCTGGGCGACCAGGACTGCGTGCGCCAGGCGCGCCAGACCTTTGTCGACCGGCTGGCGACCATCCGCAGCGAGTTGGCCATCGTGCCTGAGCTGACCCTGTCGTCGGTGCCCGATGGCGCCTTCTACCTGTTCCTCGGCTGCCAGAGCCTGATCGGCCGCCGCACGGCCGAAGGCAAGGTGCTGGACAGCGATGCTGCCGTGTCGGGCTTCCTGCTCAACGCCGCCAAGGTGGCGACCGTGCCGGGCGCTGCCTTTGGCATGTCGCCCTATGTTCGTCTGTCGTTCGCCACCGACCCCGCGCTGGTGGTGAAGGCCCTGAAGAACATCCGTTCTGCCATCGACGGCCTGGCACAAGGCTGAGCAACCAAGGCGCTTTTCATAAGCGCCTTTTTTTATGAAAAAGGAGCAGCAGATGCAGGCACAAACTCCCCCGCTGCAACGCTTGCTGTTGACCGGCGCCGCCGGCGGCCTGGGCCAGGTGCTGCGCCAGCGCCTGCGTGGCCTGGCGCAGGTACTGCGCGTGTCCGACATTGCCGGCATGGGCTCGCCGCAGGATGCGCAAGAAGAAGTCAACACCTGCGACCTGGCCGACAAGCAGGCGGTGGATGCGATGGTGGCCGGTTGCGACGCCATCGTGCACCTGGGCGGTGTGTCGGTGGAGCGGCCTTTTGAAGAGGTGCTGGAGGCCAATATCAAAGGCATCTTTCACCTCTACGAGGCCGCACGCCGCCATGGTGTGAAGCGCATGGTGTTTGCCAGCTCCAACCATGTGATCGGCTTTTACCAGCAGAGCGAAAAGATCGACGCCAACGCGCGCCGCCGCCCCGATGGCTACTACGGCCTGTCCAAGTCCTTTGGCGAAGACATGGCGAGCTTTTACTTTGACCGCTATGGCATCGAGACGGTGAGCATACGCATTGGCTCGTCCTTCCCCGAGCCCAAGGACCGGCGCATGATGCACAGCTGGCTGAGCTATGACGACCTGGTGCAGCTGGTCGAGAAAAGCCTGTTCACCCCGAACGTTGGCCATACCGTCGTCTACGGCGCATCGGCCAACCGCGACCTGTGGTGGGACAACCATGCGGCTGCCCACCTGGGCTTTGCGCCCAAGGACAGCTCCGAGCCCTGGCGCGCCAAGGTGGAGGCGCAACCCGCCCCAGCCGCTAATGACCCGGTCGCCGTCTACCAGGGTGGTGCCTTCACCGCCCAGGGCCCCTTTGGCGATACGCCGGAGCAGCCTGCATGACAGCCGCCGAGCTGGTCCTCGATGCCCGCAACGCCACCGGCGAAAGCCCCGTGTGGCGTGCGCAGGAGGCTGCGCTGTACTGGGCCGACATACCGCGCGGCCTGCTGCAGCGCTGGCAGCCCGGGCAAGGCAAGGCCAGGCAATGGCAGCTGCCGCAGATGCTGGCCTGCATGGCCGCCTGGCAGGGTGAGCCGCAGCGCTGGATTGCAGGTTTGGAGGATGGCATTTATCAAGTGACGCTGGGCGATGGAGGGGCCCACACCCAGCCGCTGGCCACTGTTGACCACGCCATGCCTGGCATGCGCTTCAACGATGGCCGCTGCGACCGCCAGGGCCGATTTGTGGCCGGCAGCATGCTGATGGACATGGCGGCCGCGCAGCCAGTGGGCAAGCTCTACCGCTTGGGGGCCGATGACCTGGCGGCAGGCCGGGCGCAGGACCTGCAACTGGGCCCGCTGATCACCCCCAACGGCCTGGCCTTCAGCCCCGATGGCCGGACCATGTACCTGTCGGACTCGCACCCCCGCAGCCAGCAGATCTGGGCCTTTGACTACGACACCGCCAGCGGCACCCCCCGCAACCGCCGCCTGTTTGTCGATATGACGGGCCTGCCGGGCCGGCCCGATGGCGCGGCCATCGATGCCGAGGGCTGTTACTGGATCTGCGGCAATGACGCCGGCCTGGTGCACCGCTTCCGGCCCGATGGGCAACTGGACCGCTCGCTGCCGTTGCCGGTCAAGAAGCCGGCCATGTGCGCCTTTGGCGGCCCGGGCCTGGATGTGCTCTATGTCACATCGATACGGCCAGACGGCATCGATCTGTCGGACCAGCCGCTGGCCGGTGGCCTGTTTGCGCTGCGCCCCGGCGTACCAGGAATGGAGGAGACGGAATTTCGGCCCCTGTAAACAGGCGAGGTGTGTGTGACCCAGAGATCCGGAAACCATCCGGGCATGTTCCCCAACCACAGAGATAACGAGGTAGACAAATGCGACTTTCCACTATCAGTGCAGCACTGGCTGCCGGTCTGCTGGCGCTCAGCGCGCAGGCCACCGAATTTCGTTCATCGGATATCCACCCGGACGACTACCCGACCGTGCAGGCGGTGAAGTTCATGGGCGAGCGCCTCAAAGCGCTGTCAGGCGGCAAGCACAGTATCCGCGTCTACCCGAACGGGGCGCTGGGGGGTGAGAAGGAAACCATCGAGCAGGCCAAGATCGGTGCGCTGGCAATGGTGCGGGTCAATGTGGGCGCGATGAACAATGTCTGCAACGAGACCGTGGTGCCCACCATGCCCTTCCTGTTCCGCTCGGTGGAACACATGCACAAGGTGCTCGATGGCCCCGTGGGCGAGGAGATCCTGAAAGCCTGTGAGAAGCAGGGCTTTGTCGGCCTGGGCTTTTACGACAGCGGCGCGCGCTCGATGTTCACCGCCAAGCGGCCGGTCAAGAGCCTGGCCGACATGAAGGGCATGAAGGTGCGCGTGCAGCAGTCCGATCTGTGGGTGAGCATGCTCGAGGCCATGGGCGCCAATGCGACGCCGATGCCGATGGGCGAGGTCTACACCGGGCTGAAGACCGGCCTCATCGATGCAGCCGAGAACAACTACCCGACCTTCGAGAGCTCGCGCTCGTTCGAAGTCGCCAAGTACTTCAGCAAGACCGAGCACTCGATGGCACCGGAGATTCTGCTGTTCTCCAAACGGACCTTTGACAAGCTCTCGCCCGAGGAGCAGGGCTGGGTGCGCCAGGCCGCCAAGGAGTCGGTGCCCTATATGCGCAAGCAGTGGGCCGAGCGCGAGGCCAAGTCGCTCGAGGTCGTGAAGGCCGGCGGCGCCGAGATCATCGAGGTGGACAAGGCCCCGTTCCAGGCGGCGATGCGGCCGGTGTACGACAAGTTCATCACCGATGCCAAGCTGAAAGACCTGGTCAAGCGCGCACAAGACACGCCTTGATCCACCGCTGATCCCACGCCAATGCCAGTGCCCGCCGGGTGCTGGCTCCTTGCAACCATCGCCCGGGGCTGTGCTCCCGGGCTGCTCGGGCACCACGATGTTTACCAAGATTTGCAGCGCCTTGTCGCGCTTGTGCATGTGGCTGGGTATTGCCGGCCTGATGCTGCTGATTGCTGCCGTCAGCTGGCAGGTGTTTGGCCGCTATGTGCTCAACAACACGCCGACCTGGGCCGAGAGCCTGTCGCTGTTGCTGGTGCTCTACGTGACCATGTTCGGCGTCGCCGTGGGCGTGCGCGACAGCGGCCATATCGGGCTGGAATCGCTGCTGGTGCTGGCGCCGGACTGGCTGCGCACCAAGATGGAGTTTCTGATCCATGCGCTGATTCTGCTGTTCGGCGCGGCGATGGCCTATGGCTGCGCATCGCTGGCCGAATCGGTCTGGGACTACCGCCTGCCGACCTTGGGCGTGTCCGAAGGCTGGAAATACGTGCCCGCCATCATTGCCGGCAGCCTGATCGTGCTGTTTTCCATCGAACACCTGATCGCACTCGCGCAAGGCCGCGAAGTGCAGCCCAACTAGGAGCGCGGCGATGACCACAGCCTTGCTGATTCTGAGCCTGAGCTTTGCCGTCCTGCTGCTGCTGGGCGTGCCGGTGGCCTTCTCCATTGGCCTGTCTGCGCTGGCCACCCTGGCCTACGAGGGGCTGCCGCTGGAGGTAGGTTTTCAACAGATGACCGCCGGCATGGGGGTGTTCTCCTTCCTGGCGATTCCGTTCTTCATCTTTGCCGGTGAGCTGATGCTGCACGGCGGCATTGCCGACCGCATCGTCAACTTTGCGCGGGCGCTGATCGGCCATGTGCGTGGCGGCCTGGGCATGTCGAACGTGGTGGCCTGCACCTTGTTTGGCGGTGTTTCGGGCTCGCCGGTGGCCGATGTCTCGGCGATGGGCGCGGTGATGATCCCGATGATGAAGAAAGAGGGCTACCACGCGGACTATGCCGTCAACGTGACCACGCATGCGGCCCTGGTGGGCGCGCTGATGCCGACCAGTCACAACATCATCATCTATGCGCTGGCAGCCAGCGGCAAGGTGTCGATTGCAGCGCTGATTCTGGCGGCCATCATCCCGGCCGTCATCCTGACCCTGAGCAACCTGGGTGCGGCCTACTGGGTGGCACGCCGCCGGGGCTACCCGGCCGGCACCTTCCCCGGCTGGCAGGTGGTGGGCCGCAGCCTGGCGGCGGCGTTGCCCGGCCTGTTTGTGGTGGTGCTGATCCTGGGCGGCATTCTGTCGGGTGTGTTCACCGCCACCGAATCGGCCGTGGTGGCTGTGCTGTATGCGCTGGCGCTGACAGTGTTTGTCTACCGGTCGCTGAGCTGGTCGCACTTTGTCAAGGCCGCCTCCAAGGCGGTGCGCAACACCGGCATCATCCTGCTGCTGATCGGCATCTCCAGCACCTTTGGCTACCTGATCAGCCTCTACGGCGTGGCCGAGCTCACCGGCCAGATGCTGGCCCAGGTGACCACCACGCCCTGGATGGTGTTCCTGCTGATCAACATCATCCTGTTCCTGCTGGGCACCTTCCTCGACATGGCCGCCACCATCTTGCTGTGCACGCCGATCTTCCTGCCGATTGCCCAGCACTACGGCATGAGTTCGGTGCAGTTCGGCATTGTGCTGCTGATCAATTGCGCGCTGGGGCTGAATACGCCGCCGGTGGGAACCACCCAGTTTGTCGGCTGCGCCATTGGTGGCGTGTCGGTGGGCACCGTCATGCGCACCATCTGGCCGTTCTATGGCGCGCTGATCTTTGCGCTGGGCCTGGTGACCTTTGTGCCGGCCTTCACCACCTGGCTGCCGCAGATCTTCATGACAGTGCGCTAAGCGTTCACTGCCTCTCACCCCTTCACCCCTTCTGCTTTCTTCTGCGTTTTCACGATGAGTACCTCACACGCCATTCGCCATATCCGCATCACGCCGATTGCCTTCCGCGACCCGCCGCTGCTCAATGCTGCCGGCATCCATGAACCCTGGGCGCTGCGCTCCATCATCGAGATCGAGACCGCCTCGGGCCTGGTGGGGATCAACGAGAGCTATGGCGACCAGCCGATGCTCGATGCGCTGGCCAAGGCGGCACCGGCCTTGGTGGGGCTATCGCCCTGGGCGCTGAATGAGATGGAGCAGCGGGTGGCCGCGCTGGTGGCACCACCGGTGCAGACGGCATCGGAGTTCCTGGGCCAGCAGGTATCGCTGGCGCCGGGCACCCATGTGTCCAAAACAGTGGCCAAGGTGGTCAGCGCTTTTGAGGTGGCCATGCTCGATCTGCAAGGCCAGATGGCGAATGCGCCGGTGGTCGATCTGCTGGGGGGCGCGGCGCGCAGCAGCGTGCCGTTTTCGGCCTACCTGTTTTACAAGTACGCCGCGCATGCGGGCCAGCCCTATGCACCCGATGCCTGGGGCGAGGCACTGACACCGCAGCAGCTGGTGGCGCAGGCGCAGCGCATGATAGGCCAGTACGGCTTCCAGAGCATCAAGTTGAAGGCCGGGGCCTTGCCGCCCGATGACGAGGCCGCCGGCATTCTGGCCCTGGCCGATGCCTTCCCCGGCCTGCCTTTGCGCATCGATCCGAATGCCAACTGGACGGTGGAGACCAGCCTGCGTATTGTCGACAAGCTGCGCGGCGTGCTGGAGTACTACGAAGACCCGGCGCCCGGGCTGGACGGCATGGCGGCGGTGGCGCGCGCCTGCGAGGTGCCGCTGGCCACCAATATGGTGGTGACCGACTTTGCCGAGTTCCGGCGCAATGCCGAGATGGGCTGCCCGGTGAAGATTGTGCTGAGCGACCACCACTACTGGGGCGGCCTGCGCGCGACGCAGCGCCTGTCCACCCTGTGCCGCACCTTTGACCTGGGCCTGTCGATGCACAGCAACTCGCACCTGGGCATCAGCCTGGTGGCGATGACGCATCTCTGCGCCAGCGTGCCCTTGCTCACCTATGCCTGCGACACCCACTACCCCTGGCAGGACGAGGAGGTCATCGAAGGCGGGCGCCTGCAGTTTGAAGCGGGCAGCCTGCGCGTGCCGACAACGCCAGGCCTGGGTGTGCGGCTGGACCGCAACGCGCTGGCGCGCCTGCATGACAACTACCTGCACTGCGGCATCCGCAATCGCGATGACCTGGGCCAGATGCGCAAGTACGACCCCAGCTTTGACGGCAAGCAGCCGCGTTTTTGATCCCCACCGAGTTCATTGCTTTCGACGATTACAAACCAAGGAGACATCCATGCAACGCAGAACCCTGATCCAAAGCTCGCTCGCAGCCAGCGCCCTGATGCTGGACGCCGGCCTGGCCAGCACATCCGCGCTGGCACAAAGCAGCTGGCCCACCGGCAAATCCATCACCTACCTGGTGCCGTTTCCGCCCGGTGGCAATACCGATACGCTGGCGCGTGTGGTGGCCCAGCCGCTGGGCAAGGCGCTGGGCACGCCGATGGTCATCGAGAACAAGGGCGGGGCCGGCGGCAGCGTGGGCTCGGCCCTGGCCGCCCGTGCGGCGCCCGATGGCTACACCATCCTGGGCGGCACGATCAGCTCGCATGCGATCAATATCAGCCTCTACTCCAAGCTCGACTACGACCCGGTCAAGTCCTTCACGCCGGTCGCGATGCTGGGCTCGGGCCCGCTGGTGCTGGTGGTGCCCGCCTCCAGCCCCTACAAGACCCTGGCCGATGTGATGGCCGGCAGCAAGGCCAAGGCCGCCAGCGGCGGGCTGACCTCGGCATCGCCGGGCAGCGGCACCTCCAACCACATGGCGCTGGAGCTGCTGGCCTACCAGACGGGGGTCAAGTTCACCCATGTGCCCTACAAGGGCAGCGGCCCGGCGGTGCAGGATGTCATCGGCGGCCAGGTGGACATGATGTTTGACACGGCTTTGGTCGTGGGCCCGCATATCCAGGCCGGCAAGCTGCGCCCGATTGCGGTGACCAGCTCCAAGCGCCTGGAATCCCTGCCCGATGTGCCCACCATTGCCGAGGCCGGTGAAAAGGGCTTTGACATGGGTTCCTGGCAGGCGGTGTTTGCGCCAGCGGGCACGCCCAAGCCGGTGGTGGACCGCCTGCATGCCGAGATCATGAAGATCGTCGCCACACCCGAGGTACAGGCTCGCCTGAAGGCCTTTGGCATGCAGCCTTCGACGATGACGCCGGCCGAGCTGGCCGAGTTCCAGAAGGCCGAGGTGGCCAAATGGGCGCAAGTGATCCAGGCCGCCGGCATCAAGGCCGATTGACACAGCGCAGCCAGCCTGTCACCTTGGAGGACAGGCGCGCGGTGCAGCGGCCAAGCCAGCGCGCTAAGCTGCACCGCGCCAGAGAGTATTTGATATGACACAAGCCAGAACGACCCCACTTTCGATTTCCATGCATGCGGCGGACAACGTCGCGATCATCGCCAATGACGGCGGCCTGCCGGCCGGCACGGTGCTGCCCTCGGGCCTGCGCCTGGTCGAGCAGGTGCCGCAGGCCCACAAGGTGGCCCTAGTGGACCTGGCAGAAGGCGAGGCCGTGCGCCGCTACAACGTGGTCATCGGCTATGCGCGCCAGGCCATTGCGGCGGGCAGCTGGGTGCATGAGCGCCTGCTGCAGATGCCCGAGGCCCGCTCGCTCGAAGGCCTGCCGATCGCCACCGTGCCCGCACCCGATCTGCCGCCGCTGGAGGGCTATACCTTCGAGGGCTACCGCAATGCCGATGGCACGGTGGGCACGCGCAATATCCTGGCCATCACCACCACGGTGCAGTGCGTGGCCGGCGTGCTGGATTTTGCGGTGCGCCGCATCAAGGCCGAGCTGCTGCCGCGCTATCCGCATGTTGATGATGTCGTCGGGCTGGAACACAGCTATGGCTGCGGCGTGGCCATTGATGCGGTGGGTGCTGACATACCGCAGCGCACCTTGCGCAATATCAGCCACAACCCGAACTTTGGCGGCGAGGTGATGGTCGTGAGCCTGGGCTGCGAAAAGCTGCAGCCCGAGCGCCTGCTGCCGCCGGGCTCCTTCCCGATCACCGACGAGCGCGCGCCCGAGCTCGATGTGGTCTGCCTGCAGGATGAGGCCCATGTGGGCTTTATGTCGATGGTTGCATCGATCATGACCCGGGCCGAGGCGCACCTGGTACGGCTGAACCAGCGCCGGCGCGAGACTGTGCCGGCCAGTGCCCTGGTGGTGGGCGTGCAGTGCGGAGGCAGCGATGCCTTCAGCGGCGTGACGGCCAACCCCGCGGTCGGCTTTTGCACCGATCTGCTGGTGCGCGCCGGTGCCACGGTGATGTTCAGCGAGGTGACCGAGGTGCGCGATGGCATTGACCAGCTGACCTCCCGCGCCTCCAGCCCCGAGGTGGCGCAGGCCATGATCGACGAGATGGCCTGGTACGACGCCTACCTGGACAAGGGCAAGGTGGACCGCAGCGCCAACACCACGCCGGGCAACAAGAAGGGCGGCCTGTCCAACATTGTGGAAAAGGCCATGGGCTCGATCATCAAGAGCGGCACGGCGCCGATCACCGGCGTGCTGTCACCGGGCCAGCGGCTGGCCGAGCGCGGCATTGAGCGCGGCCTGGTCTATGCGGCCACGCCCGCGAGCGACTTCATCTGCGGCACCTTGCAACTGGCTGCCGGCATGAACCTGCATGTGTTTACCACCGGGCGCGGCACGCCTTATGGGCTGGCGCAGGTGCCCGTGATCAAGGTGGCCACGCGCAGCGATCTGGCACGCCGCTGGCATGACCTGATGGATGTGAACGCCGGGCGCATTGCCGATGGCGAAGCGACCATCGAGGAGATGGGCTGGGAGATGTTCCGCCTGATGCTGGAGGTAGCCAGCGGCCGCAAGAAGACCTGGGCGGAAGAGTGGCAGCTGCACAATGCGCTGGTGCTGTTCAACCCCGCTCCGGTGACCTGAAGCGCTGGGCGCTTAGCGGCTTATTTTTTCCACTTCTCGCGCAGTGCGGTGCAGTGGTCCTGGGCCGGCAGCGCCGGGGTGCTGTGCACCCAGTCGCGGTCGGCCGCATCGGCCTGGGCCTGGCTGCCCGCCTGGCCAATGGCCACCACCGAGCGGGTGCCCGCAGGCAGCCAGGTGGGAATGCCGATGCTGCGCAGCACATGGCCGCGCCCGGCGATCAGCAACACCGTCTTGCCCGGCTGCAGCTGGGCCGTGGCGGTCTGGGCCATGCTGTCGTCCTTGGCCAGCTGGATGCGCGCCATCGGGGCCAATTGGCTAGCGGGCAGCAGGCCGCAGTGGCCGTCGGCAATCGCGTCGAGCTGGCGCTGCCATGCAGCGGCGGGCAGGTGGCTGTCCCAGCGGGTTTGCTGCATCACATCGCGCATCTGCGCACGCGGCAGATTGCCGCCCAGCACGGGCACTCCCGCCTTTACCGCCGTCATCACCGCCGGGCCGTAGTGGCGCCAAGGCCAGCCCTTGTCATTCCAGGCCAGCGCCTGTTGCACCTGGGCTTCGCTGGCATCGGCGGCCAGGCCCTGGGTGCTGTGGCCGGCGTCGGCCATCTCCAGCACCACGGCGGCCAATTGCTGTCTTGCAGCCCAATGCGCTACCGTGGCCCGCTGCCACTGCTGGTGCGCGGCGGCATCATGCTGCTCGCCCAGCAGCAGCACATCGGGCGCTTCGGCCAGTGACATCGTCGACCGGTCGAGCTCGGCGTTGGCGGCGCTGTGCGGCGCTTGGCTGGCGCATCCGGCCAGCAACGCCAAGCCCAACAGGCCGGGCAGCCATCCACCATTGCGAATGAATTTTATTTGCATCATTCGCGCATGGTAGTGGCTGGCCAGCGGCCTGGGGGCTTGAAGGGTTGCCGAAGGGGGACTTAGCGGCGCTGGCCGTTGGTCCAGATCGCGCCGGTCGTCAATGCACCTTCCATCGATACATTGACCAGGGTCGCGCCGCTCAGGTTGGCGCCGGCCAGGTTGGAGTTGTCCAGGCTCACATTGACCAGCTCGGCGCCCTGGAAGTTGGCGCCCTGCAGGTTGGAGTTGGACAGGTCCACATTGGTGAAGCTGTGGCCGGCAAAGTTGGCCTGGGGCAGGTTGGAGCCCGACATATTGGCGTTCACATGGGCCTGGTTGCTGCCGCCGCCGCTGCGCTTTTGGCTGCGCACGGTGGTGGAGGACTTGCCCTGGCCTTCGACCACGACAGCTGCGCCACCGGCACCACCGTGTACGGTGCTGCTGCGGCCGGGGATATTGGTCTCGGCCACGGCGCCACGGCCCGAGGCCGCGTTGACGACGGAGCCGTTGACGGTGACCGAGGCGCCCTGGCTGCCGCCACGCACATCGACGCCGGGGGCGGAGATGACGGCGCCTTGCGCCCAGACGCCGCTGGCGGCCAGGCCCAGGGTCAGCACGGCCAGGGCCTGCTTGATGTTGGTTTGTTGCATGCTTGTCCTTTCTTGCGTTACTCAGTGAGCGGCGCGTTGTGACTCAGGTTGGAGGGCTGCATGCCTTGGGCATGCTCGGGAGCGGGACGCTCCTCGTTCGGCACCGCTTGCTCCTGCGAGAGCGGCGGTGTGTTGGTATCCGTCGCCGCATCGCCATCGGCGGCGGGCGGCTCTGGCCAGGCAAAGGGCTGCTGGCTCAGTTGCGCCAGCGGGTCGGCCACGCGCTGGGGGCGATCCGGCGGCGCGCTGGGGTGCTTTTCCTCAACCTGCAGGGCCACGGCATTGATGCGCGCGGCGAGCTCCTGCATCCAGGCTTCGTCGATGACCGGCTGCTTCTCGTTGCTGCGGCTGAAGATCAGCGCCAGAAACTCGCGCGCCTTGGGCGAGCCGGCATCGGCCGCGCGCCGGTAGTACTGGATGGCGGTGGCGAAATTGCGCTGCACGCCGCGCCCCAGGTGGTAGCGGTACGCCAGCTCCAGCAGTGCGTTGGCATTGCCCTCGTCGGCACGGGCGCGCAGGCGGCCCAATTGCTCGGAGGTGCTGGCGCGCTGGTAGCTGGCGATGCGGCCCAGGTTTTGCGCCGCCGTCTGGCTGCCACCGGCCTGGGCCTGGGCGTACAGCTCCTTGGCCTCGTTCATGCGTCCTTCGAGTTCGCGCTCGACGGCCAGGTCATTGAGCGCCATCGGATCGCCATCGCGCGCGGCCTGCTCCAGCAGCAAACGCGACTGCTGCATGGCCTTGGGACCGGTCACCCGGCGCTCGACCAGGGACAGCAGGTAGGTGGCCTTGGCCAGGCGCGCATCGGCTGCGCGCTGCAGCCACTGGCGGCCGGTGGGCACATCCCGCACACCGCCGGTGCCGGTGCCCAGCATGTAGCCGAGTGCCGCCATGGCCCGGGCATCGCCTTGCGCAGCGGCCTGGCCCAGCCACTGGCGGGCCTGGGCGCCCGCTTGCGGCAGGCCGGCGTTCTGGTAGTAGTACATGCCCAGCTCGAACTGGGAGCTGACATCGCCTTCCTGCGCCTGTCTGCGCAGCGCCTGCAGGCTGGCATCGCTGCGCTGGGCCGGCAGGCGGATGGACGAGGAGGCGCCCGGCGCGGCGGGTGCTGCCGGGGCCTGGCTGCTGCTGGCGGCCGCGCCGGCATCGCCACCGCCTGCCGATGGCAGCACGATGGCGGCCCAGCTGGCGCAGGCCTGCAGCAGCAGCCCGCCGGTCAGCGCCACCAGGCTGGCCCGGCGGCCGGTCACTGCGAGGCGCCTCATGGCTTCTTGCCGCGGCGTGCGGGTGCGGCGGGCGGGGCTGGGACGGCGGCCACGGGGCCTTCCACTTCCCAGCGCAGCTGCGACTGGGCGATGACGCCGGTCTGCGCGGCAATCTGCTGCTGCACGGCTTCGATGGTGGTCAAGCCCTCAATGGGTGCGAGCTGGGCCTGGGTCAGTGCCACCGGCACGCGGCCGGTCAGCGGCTTGGTGGTCTGGGCGCAGTACACCTGCTCCACACCGGGGCGGGCGGTCTCGATCAGGAAGGAATTGGCCTGCGACACATCGGGCACCATCAAGCCGATACGGCCCTGGGCCACCACGGCCTGCTGCTGCGGGTTGGGATAGATCTGGGTGACCACCTGGGCGGCATCCTGGTAGTAGCAGTAGAGGAAGCCGGTGCGGGCCGGTGCCACGCGCAGCACCACCGAGGTGCCGATGGGCAGCTGCGATGTCAGCTCCTTGTGGCCGAGCAGGGACAGGGCCAGCGCATCGGTGGTGGGCTCGTTGTCCGGCAGGCCGTGCGGTCGCGGTTTCAGTTCATCGCTTTGCGGCGAGTAGCTGGAGGCGATCTTGTCGTCAGCCGACATGCCGGCATAGAGGCGCAGCAGGCCCATATAGGTCTCGAAGTTGACGACGCCGACAGGGGTCAGGTCCAGCGATGCCTGGTAGAGCGCCAGCGCATTGCGCAGCGCGGTGGAGTCGTTGCCATCGATGGGACCGTTCCAGGCGCCTTCGGCCCGCAGCACGCGCTGGGCCAGGTTGATGCGGTCGGCCGGGCCCTGTTCATCAAACCAGGTTCGCATCTGGCGTTTGAATTCGGGGTGGTTCTGCTCGTAGTCGATGCATTCCCAGTACGGCACCTTGGCCCATTTGCCCACCAGCTCGATGGTGGCCAGATCGACCAGCAGGCGCACCGCTGCGCCCGCGCCCTGGTTCACATCGGCAGCCACTTCGTACTGCACGCCCAGGCGGTAGATATGTTTGGGCAGGCCGGTGGCGCGCCCGCCGATCTCGACCGAGCGGCCTCCGGTGGCGACGACCAGCTCGTTGGCCGAGTCCAGACCCGGGTAGAGCGTGCGGGAGTTCATGTCGCCCAGATGCAGATCCAGCCCCACCACGGTGCCCAGCAGATCCCAGCTGTAGCCGGTGTCGGTGTTGGCGGTGGAGACGCCCAGGCTGCTGCGCTTGGAGACCACTGTCTTGTCGCCAAAGCTGATGGCGCCCGAGACATAGATCTGCGGCTTGCGCAGCTCGATCTGGCCGTTGTTGAGCAGCAGGCTGGTCATCGTCTGCACGGTGTCCTGCTTGAGCGCATCGACCTCATAGTCCACCACGCGGAAGGCCTGGCTGGTGCGCGACATGCGCGAGAGGGCGGTGATCACCATTTCCTTGGTGCCGGTGGAGAACAGGCCGGAGGGGTCGGGGATGCTCTTGACCGCGACCAGGGTCGAGGGCACCTGCTCGGCCGCGAGCATGCGGTCCATGCAGGCCAGGCCTTCGCGCATCGCCGATGCGGATTTGCTAGGGGTGACCAGCGGCGATTGCTCGGTAATGCCTTTTTCAATGATGTCCTTGCGGTCGGACAAGGTGGGCTGGATGCTGCAGGCGGACAAGGCCAGCACGCAGGGCGCCAGGGCCAGGCGGCGAATCGATGAAAGATGCATGGTGGTTATTCGTTATTGCGATGGTGGGGCTGCGCTGGCGGCGGCGCTGCCGCGCTGGCCAGCGTCGCCGGGCTCCCTCGCCCCGGGGCGGCTGCGCAGAGATGGCAGGCTCTGGCGCAGAAACCATCGTGTTTATTTGCAGATGTTGATGACGGAGCCACGAACGACGGTCACCTGGTCGGCATTGCCTGCCCCATAGCGGTTACCGATACCGGCGGTGCCTTCGTTGATCTGGGGGGCTGCGCCCACGTTGGTATTGCAGTTCTTGCCTGAGGGGCCAGTGACCATTTCACGCTCGATGGCGGATCTGGAATCCTGCTCCGTCAGGTAGTTGCGGGCCATGGCATTGCTCACCTTGTTGCGTGAGGCCGGGTCGAGCCCGGTGCGGCCTGCGGGTGGCTTTTGCTGCGCCTGCGCGGCGGCGCACAACAGGGCGAGAACCCATACCCCGGCATAGCTGGCTTTCATGCGCAGTCTCCTGAAGGGACCCTCTGCACAACGGTCGCAGGCTAAGAAATGCGGTCGCATCCCTTGGCGCTGGCGAATGCTCTGCAGAAGATCTTTTTTATAGGGGCCGGCCAGCGAACGGTCTCTAGACGCAATCGGTGGCCAGCGGGGATAAAGGGGAGGGGATTACTTGCCGTCGTTGGAGGCGAGGTTTTGCTCGGCCTTGGTCATCGCACCGATGGCCATATTGGCCACGGCACCGTTGGTGACCGAGACTTCCTGCTTGTTATTGCCGCCGATATTGACGTTGCCCTTGTTGGAGGCCAGATTTTGCGTGGCGGTAGCACCAGCGCCAATGGCCATATTGGCTACGGCGCCGTTCTTCACGGTGACCTTCTGGTCGTTGTTGCCCTTGATCTTCACTTCTGCTTGTGCAGACATCGCGATAGCCGAAACCGAAACCAGAATTGCGAAAAACTTCTTCATAAAAATCTCCTCGTTACTGAAAGAATATGGTGCAGACCCTTGTGGTGCACCTCTGCAGTCAGCTCCCCATGTCGGAGAAACCGAACCGTTCATTGGCGTGCGGCCGCATGGCGCCCTGCTACCGTCCACCAATGTTCACTACGCTGCGCATGCCGGTGCCGGTGGCCTGGTTGACCACGGGGCCTCCGACGGAAACCACCTGGCTGCCGCTGCCGACTCCGCCATTGCGCGACGCAATATTCAATTCGCTATAAGCACCAAAACTGGCCATGTTCGCGACCACGCCATTGACCGAGGTCACCTGGTTGTTGCCGCGGATCTGGCGGATGTTCTTGTTCGACGAGATATTCATCACCGCCTGGGCTGCGGGCCCGGAGATATTGACGATGCCGCCATTGACCACCACCTGCTGGTTGTTCTGGGCGAATGCCGAGGCACTCAGCCCCAGGCCTGCCCACAGCAGCAGATGCCGCTGTTTTGCCAATGCCTGGACGAATGCCTGCTTGGCGCTGGAAATGGATTGATGGCCCATGGTCAAAAGCTCCTTGCCGATAGCCGAAAACTTGCTAAGGCGTGTTTTTAACTGCAGTGCGGCGCAGGCAAATGACGAGTTGAAACCGGGTGAATCATGAATATTTCATGACATAAGAAATATCTCGTAGCAATCAGATTTAGGTTTTTTGGAAGTGCCTATAGAAATCAAATATGCCGGTAACAATTGAAATACATATGAGGCTATAAACTGAATGGATGCGTAGGCAATTTCTTTACAAAGATCTGCAAATTGGGAACTCGCTTTACTTTTGAGCTTTGTTTTTACGAATGCGTAAAAAAAGCCTGCCCCCACTGGGCAGGCTTCGAAGAGTATTAGCTTAGTTGCTATAAAAAAAGCAGCCCCAGGGGCTGCTCCTGGTATTTACCCTAGGGTGCACCTAGGGCCGCTGGCGCTGAACGCCCAACCTGCTTCAGGCGCGGGCTTTGACCTTCAGGCGCCAGGCGTGCAGCAGGGGTTCGGTGTAGCCCGAGGGCTGTTCCTTGCCCTTGAACACCAGATCCAGCGCGGCCTGGAACGCGGCGCCCTGTGGGTTGGCCACCAGGCTCTTGTAAGCCGCATCGCCCGCGTTCTGGCCATCGACCACCTTGGCCATGCGGGCAAAGCTGTCGCGCACCATGGCCTCGGTCACGATGCCGTGCTGCAGCCAGTTGGCGATATGCTGGCTGGAGATGCGCAGGGTGGCGCGGTCTTCCATCAGGCCCACGTTATGGATGTCAGGCACCTTGGAGCAGCCCACGCCCTGGTCGATCCAGCGCACCACATAGCCGAGGATGCCCTGCACGTTGTTGTCCACTTCCTGCTGCTTCTCGGCATCGCTCCAGTTCGGGTTGGCAGCCACGGGCACCTGCAAGATGGCATTGAGCAGGTTGTCGCGCTCGGTGTCGGCGCTGGTCTTTTCCAGCTCCTTTTGCACCTCGGCCACATTGACCTGGTGGTAGTGCAGCGCATGCAGGGTGGCGCCAGTGGGCGAGGGCACCCAGGCGGTGTTGGCGCCGGCCTTGGGCTGGGCAATCTTCTGCTCCAGCATGGCCTTCATCAGGTCCGGCATGGCCCACATGCCCTTGCCGATCTGGGCGCGGCCGCGCAGGCCCATGGTCAGGCCCACCAGCACATTGCTCTTTTCATAGGCAGGCAGCCAGGCGCAGGTCTTCATGTCGGCCTTGCGCACCATGGGGCCGGCGTACATCGCGGTGTGCATTTCGTCGCCGGTGCGGTCCAGGAAGCCGGTGTTGATAAAGGCCACACGCGCAGGCGCTGCAGCAATGGCGGCCTTCAGGTTCACCGTGGTGCGGCGCTCTTCGTCCATGATGCCGAGCTTGACGGTGTTGGCTGGCAGACCCAGCATCTGCTCGACGCGGCCGAACAGCTCGTCGGCAAAGGCTGCTTCGGCGGGGCCGTGCATCTTGGGCTTGACGATATAGACACTGCCGGTGCGGCTGTTGCGGATGCCCTGGGCGCCCTTGCCCTGCAGGTCGTGCATCGCAATGGCGGTGGTCACCACGGCGTCCATGATGCCTTCGGGAATCTCTTGCTTGTTGGCACCCCAGAGGATGGCGGGGTTGGTCATCAGGTGGCCGACATTGCGCAGGAACATCAGCGAGCGGCCATGGAGCTTGAGGCGGTCGCCATTGGCGGCTGTGTATTCGCGGTCGGCGTTGAGGCCACGGGTCACCGTCTTGCCGCCCTTGTCGAAGGATTCGGTCAGGGTGCCCTTGAGGATGCCCAGCCAGTTGGCATAGCCGTTGACCTTGTCTTCCGCATCCACGGCGGCGACGGAGTCTTCCAGGTCCAGAATGGTCGACAGCGCTGCTTCCACTACCACGTCGGAGACGCCGGCGGCATCGCTGCTGCCAATGGGCGTGGCCTTGTTGATGATGATGTCGATGTGGATGCCGTTGTTCTTCAGCAGCACCGACTTGGGCGCAGCCGCATCGCCTTGGTAGCCGACAAACTTGGCGGCGTCCTTCAGGCCGGTCTTGCTGCCGTCCTTGAGAGAGACGGCCAGTTGGCCGCCTTCGACGGCGTAGCCGGTGGCATCGGCATGCGAGCCCTGGGCCAATGGCACGGCCTGGTCGAGGAACTGGCGGGCGTAGGCAACGACCTTGGCGCCGCGCACGGGGTTGTAGCCCTTGCCCTTTTCTGCGCCACCGTCTTCGCTGATGGCATCGGTGCCATAGAGCGCGTCATACAGCGACCCCCAACGGGCGTTGGCCGCATTCAGTGCGTAGCGGGCATTCAGAATGGGCACCACCAGCTGGGGGCCGGCTTGCACGGCCAGCTCGGAGTCCACATTCTCGGTGCTGGCCTTCACGTCCTTGGGCTGTTCGACCAGGTAGCCGATCTGGGTCAGAAACTGGCGGTAGGCCGGCATGTCGGTGATCGGGCCGGGGTGGGCCTTGTGCCAGCTGTCCAGCTCCGTCTGCAGGCGGTCACGTTCGGCCAGCAGGGCGGCGTTCTTGGGCGCCAGGTCAGAGACGATGGCATCGAAACCTTGCCAGAACGCAGCGGGCTCTACACCGGTGCCTGGCAGGACCTGGTTGTTCACAAAGTCATACAGAACCTGGGCCACTTGCAGGCCGTGGACGGTGGTGCGTTCAGTCATGGTGTCTTCCTTTCAATACATACAGATGGGGCTGTGACAGCCCATCAGCACACTTTATTCCATACCCGCCATGGCAATCAATCCATTAAAAACACTTTGATATGTGACTTATATGTAGGTAATCGACGCCTGCTGACGCGGTCTCGTTCAGAAGGAGTTTTGGAGTTCAGATGATTTCATCAGTAATGCCTATATGAAGGGGTGGCTTTGCAGCCTGCTGGGCTCGTAGCGCTGCTGCTAGCACAGCTGTTGCCGAAAAGTAGCAGGCCATCAGAAAATGCGCGCAAAGCTTGATGGAAGTCAGAAATGATCAGATACAATCATTTTCATCAGGGGGCGGTAATTTTTGATGCGCCTTCGCTTCTCAGGAGTGTTTTCATGGCGAATTTGACCGACAGCTTGAATGATCTGATGTCTCTGGAAGGCGCCCTGTGCGCAGCCGTTGTGGACTACAACAGCGGCATGATGCTGGCCAGCGCCGGCACCGGCGTGGACATGGAGCTGGCAGCTGCCGGTAACACCGAAGTGGTGCGCGCCAAGATGAAGACCATCAAGGCCCTGGGCCTGAACGAGAACATCGACGACATCCTCATCACCCTGGGCAAGCAGTACCACATCATCCGTCCTTGCTCGCGCCTGGCCGGCATCTTTGTGTACTACGTTCTGGACAACAAGCGCGCCAACCTGGCACTGGCACGCCGCAAGGTGACCGACGTCGAAAGCGAAATGACGATGTAATGCCGGGGCTGGCTTCAATGCCAGCTCTGCTTTTTGCCTTGGGCGGTGCCGGCCGTGCCACCTGACTGCGCACTAGCCCGCCTCGCCGTCGCAAATAACACACGCTTAGTTACGGGTCGCGGGTGCTGCCGCTGTCCGCTGTTTTTGTAGCCGGGTGCAAGCCAGTGCATCTGCGGCTGCTATCTAAATATCAGATTCCTGCAGGGGTGTCTGCCTGCTTGGGCGACAACTGCGGGAAGCGAATGATTGCGCTGATCAGAAGTGACTTATTAGAATCATCTATACCTTCATAAGGTAATAGTGGTTGATCTAAATCACATAGATTGGAGTGGTTATGGCAAATCTGAACGACAGCTTGAACGATTTGATGTCGATGGACGGCGCCCTGTGCGCTGCCGTGGTGGACTACAGCAGCGGCATGATGCTGGGCAGCGTAGGCACTGGCGTGGACATGGAGCTGGCAGCGGCGGGTAACACCGAGGTGGTGCGTGCCAAGATGAAGACGATGAAGGCCCTGGGCCTGAACGACAACATCGACGACATCCTCATCACCTTGGGCAAGCAGTACCACATCATTCGCCCATCGCAGCGTCTGTCCGGCATCTTCGTCTATTACGTGCTGGACAAGGCCCGCTCCAACCTGGCGCTGGCCCGCCGCAAGGTGGCCGATGTGGAATCGAACATGAGCATGTAAACACGTTCTAGGGCGCTGGTCGCCACAGCACAACGGGCCCTGCGGGCCCGTTTGCTTTTGGGATGAAGGTGGAACAGCGCTAGGCCGAGACCAGCGAGGCGCGGAACTGGTAGCCCACTTTTTGCTGCGATTGCAGCGGCACCGCCAGCGGCGTGGCCTTTTCGATGCGGCGGCGCAGGCGGTAAATGGTGGCATGCAGGCTGTTGTCGGAGTCGCTGGCCGTCGGGTAGCCGAGCAGCTCACGGATCTGGTCGCGGCCCACCACGGCGCCCTGGGCCTTGAGAAAGCACTGCATCAGCAGCAAGTCGGTGGGGCTGAGGTCGACACTCTGGCCATCGGGCGTCAGCAGCAGGCTGCGGTGGCTGTCGAGCTTCCAGGCTGTCGCCACCTGGGCGGTGGTCATGATGCGGCGGTGCACGGCGCGCACGGCCAGCTCCACCTGCTCGAAGGTCACCGGCTTGGTCAGGTACATGTCGGCGCCGGCATGGATGACCTCGGCAAACACCTCGGGGCCGAGCCGGCCCGAGACGATCAGCACGCCCGACTGGTTGCGCTTGCGCAGAATGCGCAGCAGCTCGGTGCCGTTGACGCCGGGCAGCATCAGGTCCAGCACATAGAACTCAAAACGGTAGGGCTCGTTGTCGGCCAGCAGGTCGCTGCTGTCGTTGTAGACCTGCACCTGGACGCCCTGGTTGCGCAGGTGTTGGGCCAGGAATTCGCTGTATTCGGGGTCATCGTCGACCAGGGCAAGCGTGGCGGGGAGCATGGTGGTTCCGTGAAAGGGACAATTCAGTGAAAAGGCCTGAGAAGTGCGGTCACCACTTCAGCAGGGGCAAGCGGCCAGAGGCCAGGCTGTGCTGGCTACTCGTCCAGCCCTTGGGGCAACTCAATGCGCATGATGGTGCCGTTTGGCTGGCGCGGCAAGGCCTGCACCGTGCCCTGGTGCAACTGCACCACCGAGCGCACGATGAACAGGCCCAGCCCGGCGCCGGCACGGTGGCGGTGTTCGCTGCCGCGTGTGCCTTTCTCGAACAGGCGTGGGCGCAGGCTGTCCGGAATGCCTGGGCCTTCATCGATCACCTCGATGATCAGCGCCAGCGGGTCGTCCGAATCGGCCAGGCGCAGCAGCACCGGGCTGTCTGCAGGCGCGTAATTGAGGGCGTTGTTGAGCAGATTGCGGATGGTCAGCCGCATCAAGGCCGGGTGAAGCTGCACCGTGCGGGCCTCTGCATCCCAGACCACCTGGATGCGCGGCCGGGCGTCGGCGGCAATGTCGTGCAGCACCAGGTTGACGAGGGTTGGCAGATCGGTGTCGGACGAGGCGCCGGCGTGCCCGCCAGCGGCCAGGATGGTGCCAGCGGCCAAGGTGTTGTCCAAGGTGCCGATGACCTGCTGGAGCACATGCTCGGCGCGCAGCAAGGCCTTCGTGGCTGGCGTGGTCTGGGCCAGTTGCAGATCGGCAATGGCCGACATGGTGGCCTGCATCGCGGCCGATGCATTGTTCAGCGGCTGGCGGATCTCGTGCGAGAGCAACTGCAGCATCTCGCTGTGCTCGGTCAGCATGGCGGTGCGCCAGTCCAGCAAGGTGCGCAGTTTCAGCAACTCGCCCTTCTCTTCGGTGCGCTCCAGATCGCTGGACGAGAGCGCGGCCAGCTGTGCGCGCAGCGCATCGGCCTGGGCCGCGTTGGCGTATTCGGCGCTGCAGTCCTGCATCAACATCAGGGTGCCCTGGGCCGTTTTGCTGCCTGCCGGCCCGGGCCAGAGGTGGGGTGACAGGCTGATGCGGCGCCAGGCGACCTGGCCATGGGGATCGGTCTTGCGGATGTCGAACTGCTGGCGCAGGCCTTGCGCGGCGGCCTGCAGCGCCTCCTGGTGCTGCTGGACAAAGTCGGGCGGCAGCGCCTCGCCCAGCAACTGGCCGACGATGCCGGTGGCGGGCACGCCAAACCATTCGCACCACTGCGGCGTGGCCAGGCGCAGGCGCTGGTCGCGGCCCCAGTAGGCCATGGCCACAGGGCTGCTGCCAAACAGGCGCAGAAGTTGCGCCGGGGCGTACCAGAGGGCTTCGGCGCTGTAGGAAGAAGCAGAAGGCGGCGTTGGATCTGGCGGCATAGGAGCGGGGCGCAGGAAAAGAGCGGCTGTCAATGATGTCGCAGCGGGATGTGCGCTTTCATGCGCCCGCCAGGCCGGAGCCCCGATCATAATAGGCGGTGGCCCTGCCGGCGCGTCGCAAAAGCGGCGGCCAGCGGGCTTTGCGTATTTACTGTGTTCAGTCTGGTATGGATCGCCTCAAGCAGCTCGAATCATTTGTCGCCATCGCCTCGCGCGGCAGCCTCACGGCGGCTGCCAAGGCCGAAGGCGTGGCTCCGGCCATCATGGGCCGCCGGCTCGATGCGCTGGAGGAGCGTCTGGGCGTCAAGCTGCTGGTGCGCACCACGCGCAAGCTCACCCTGACCTATGAAGGCGCGGCCTTTCTGGAAGACTGCCAGCGCCTGCTGGCCGAGCTGGCCAGTGTCGAGGCCAGCGTCAGCGCCGGCGGCATCAAGGCCACAGGCCATCTGCGCGTGACGGCGCCAGCCGGCTTTGGGCGCCGGCATGTGGCGCCGCTGCTGCCGCTCTACCATGCGCGCCATCCGGAGGTGACCATCTCGCTGAACCTGAGCGACCGGCTGGTGGACCTGGCCGGCGAGGGTTATGACTGCGCGATCCGCGTGGGCGACCTGCCCGACTCCTCGCTGGTGAGCGTGCGCGTCGCGGACAACCGGCGCCTGTGCGTGGCTACACCCGAGTACCTGCGCCGCCGTGGTGTTCCCCGCCACCCCAGCGAGCTGAACCACCATGACTGCCTGACCTTGTCCAGCGAGGCTTCGCAGACGCGGGGCTGGGCGTTTCGCATGCCGGGGACTGCCGGCGGTGGCGGCGAGGTGGTCTACCTCAAGCCTGGCGGGCCGCTCGATTGCTCGGATGGCCAGGTGCTGCATGACTGGTGCCAGCAAGGCTGGGGCATTGCCTGGCGCAGCACCTGGGAGGTCGAGTCGGAGATCGCCGCCGGCCGCCTGGTGGAGGTACTGGAGGACTTTGCCGCACCGCCCAACGGCATCTATGTGATGTTCCAGCAGCGCAAGCACCTGCCGCTGCGGGTGCGCTTGTGGATCGATTTCGTCAAGCAGCACTACGAACGTGCCGATTTCTGGAAGAAGATGGAGTAACACGATGACTTTGGAAGCTGTTCTGGCCTGCCTGCACCTGCTGGCCTTGTTGACCATGGTGGTTTTTCTCTCCAGCGAGGCGGCACTGTGCCGCGCCGAGTGGATGAATGCGGCCGTCGTGCAGCGCCTGGCGCGCCTTGACCTGATTTACGCCTTTGCCGCGCTGGCGGTGTTGGCCACCGGCCTGCTGCGCCTGTTTCTGGGTGCCAAGGGCGTGACCTGGTATGTCAGCCAGCCGCTCTTTCACCTGAAGATGACCTTGGTGGTCGTCGCCGTGGTGCTGTCGCTCAAGCCGACAGCCGTGTTCCGCCGCTGGTTACGGCAATTGCGCGACAATGGCGCTTTGCCCGGGGACGCCGAGGTGCGCGCCACGCGTAAGTGGGTCATGTGGCAAGCCCATCTGATTCCCGTGATCGCCGCCGTCGCCGTGTTTTATGCCCGGGGCTGGTAAACCGGCCTGGCGCTGGTAACCGCTTCGTCTAAGTTTCTAATATGTTGCAAGTCAAAAAAGATTTGCTCGCAGTGCTTGCTGCCGAGCTCGAGAAATTGTCGCCAGGCGCAGGTAGCCGTGCGGCCTTTGAAACGCCCAAGGTGGCCGCCCATGGTGACTATGCCGTCACCGCCGCGATGCAGCTGGCCAAGCCGCTCAAGGCCAATCCCCGCGCACTGGGCGAGCAGCTCAAGGCCGCGCTGGAGGCCGCACCTGCCTTCGCGCAATGGGTGGATGCGATCGAGATCGCCGGCCCCGGCTTTTTGAACCTGCGCCTCAAGCCCGCTGCCAAGCAGCAGGTGGTGCAGGAAGTGCTGGCCCAGGGTGAGCGCTTTGGCATGCAGCCGCAGCGCGATGAAAAGATCATCGTCGAGTTCGTCTCGGCCAACCCCACTGGTCCGCTGCACGTGGGCCACGGCCGCCAGGCCGCGCTGGGCGATGCCATCTGCAACCTCTACGGCAGCCAGGGCTGGTCCGTGCACCGCGAGTTCTACTACAACGACGCGGGCGTGCAGATCGACACCCTGACCAAGAGCACCCAGCTGCGCGCCAAGGGCTTCAAGCCGGGTGACGACTGCTGGCCCACCGACAGCGATAACCCGCTCGCCAAGAACTTCTACAACGGCGACTATATCGGCGACATCGCGCAGGCCTTCCTTGCCAAGCAGACCATCAAGGCCGATGACCGCGAGTTCACCGCCAATGGCGATGTCGAGGACTACGACAACATCCGCAACTTTGCGGTGGCCTACCTGCGCAACGAGCAGGACAAGGACCTGCAGGCTTTCAACCTCAAGTTCGACGAGTACTACCTCGAATCGAGCCTGTACCAGAACGGCCATGTGGACGAGACCGTCAAGCGCCTGATCGCCAGCGGCCACACCTATGAGCAGGATGGTGCGCTGTGGCTGCGCACCACCGACTTCGGTGACGACAAGGACCGCGTGATGCGCAAGTCCGACGGCAGCTATACCTACTTCCTGCCCGATGTGGCCTACCACACGCAAAAGTTCCTGCGCGGCTACGGCAAGGCCGTCAACATCCAGGGTACGGACCACCACGGCACCATCGCCCGCGTGCGCGCCGGCCTGCAGGCGGTCAACGTCGGCATCCCCCAGGGCTACCCTGATTACGTGCTGCACACGATGGTGCGCGTGGTGCGTGGTGGCGAAGAGGTCAAGATCAGCAAGCGCGCCGGCAGCTATGTGACATTGCGCGACCTGATCGAGTGGACCAGCAAGGACGCGGTGCGCTTCTTCCTGCTGTCGCGCAAGCCCGATACCGAATACACCTTCGACGTCGATCTGGCCGTGGCCCAGAACAACGACAACCCGGTGTTCTACGTGCAGTACGCCCATGCGCGTATCTGCTCGGTGCTGCGCGGCTGGCAGGAGCAGGGCGGCGCTGGCCTGCCCGCGCTGAGCGGTATCGACCTGGGCGCGCTGCAAGGCCCGCAGGCGCAGACTCTGATGCAGATGCTGGCCCAGTACCCCGAAATGCTGACCAGCGCCGCCGACGGCAATGCGCCGCACGATGTTACGTTCTACCTGCGTGACCTGGCCTCGGCCTACCACAGCTACTATGATGCAGAGCGTATCCTGGTGGATGACGAAGCCACCAAATTGGCCCGTCTGGCCTTGGTGGCGGCGGTAGCCCAAGTGCTGCGCAACGGCCTGGCCGTGCTGGGTGTGAGCGCGCCAGAGCGCATGTGATTTTGCGAACAAAGGTAATAACTGCAATGCGACGACATCAACGTGGTGGAACCATCCTGGGCCTGATCCTGGGGCTGCTGGTGGGCGTGGGCGCGGCCTTGGCCGTGGCCGTGTACGTCACCAATGTGCCGGTGCCGTTTGTCAACAAAGGTGGCGTCAAGGGCGAGGCCAAGGACAAGGCAGAGGCGCAGCGCAACCAGAATTGGGACCCGAACTCGCCGCTGTATGGCAAGAACCCCGCGCGTGCGCCGGCTGCCGTGGCACCGGCTGCGCAGGGCGTGGTGGTGCCGGAGCCACCGCGCACCGTGGCCGACAATGCCACCCCGCCAGTCGAGAACAAGCCTGCCAAGCCTGAGGTGGTGCTGCCCGATCCGGCCAAGCCTGCCGACAAGCCGGCAGACAAGACCCAGGTCGCCAAGCTCGACCCCAAGGCTGGCCAGGGCGCCGATCCGCTGGGTGATCTGGCCAAGTCGCGCAGCGCCGATGGCACCGATGGCTTCCAGTACTTTGTGCAGGCCGGTGCGTTCCGCAGCCAGTCCGATGGCGATGCACAGCGCGCCAAGCTGGCGATGATGGGCTGGGAGGCCCGCGTCAGCGAGCGCGAAGTCAATGGCCGCACGGTATACCGGGTGCGCGTAGGCCCATTCAACAAGCGCGATGATGCCGACGGCCTCAAAGGCAAGCTCGATGGCGCCGGCGTGGATGCGCAAATCGTCCGCGTACAGCGTTGAACTTTTGGCGGTGCAGGGCACTCCTAACCGCAACTTGTCACTGGAGTTAACAAAACATGAAACGTCGTGAGTTTTCCACTTTGGCGGCTTCCGCTACTGCCGCTTCCGCGCTGAGCCTGCCGTTTGCCACCGGCGCCAACGCACAGGCCAAGTTCAAGGAAGGCAAGGACTACATCAAGCTGGCCAAGCCTGTGACCCCGGACGCACCTGCTGGCAAGGTCGAGATCATCGAGTTCTTCTGGTACAGCTGCCCCCACTGCAATGCCTTTGAGCCGCAGTTCGAGGCCTGGGCCAAGTCGGCACCGAAGAACCTGCAGATCCGCCGCGTGCCGGTCGCCTTCAACAACACGTTTGTCCCCCAGCAAAAGATCTACTTTGCGCTGGAGTCGATGGGTTTGATCCCTGACGTGCATGTCAAGGTTTTCCGTGCGATCCACGTCGAGCGCCAGCGCCTGAACAAGGACGAAGAGATCTTTGCCTGGATGGACAAGAACGGCGTCGACCTTGCCAAGTTCAAGGAAGCCTACAACTCCTTCAGCGTGGCAGGCCAAGTGCGCAAGGCCACCCAGCTGCAAGAATCCTATGGCGTCGAAGGCGTTCCATCCTTGGGCGTGGCCGGCAAGTACTACACCGATGGCACCCGTGCCGGCTCGATGAGCAATGTGCTGCAAGTGGTAGAGTTCCTGGCTGCACAAGGCTGAGCGGATTCCCCAACGCTTCAGACAGAGCCCGCGCACGCGGGCTTTTTTGTGCCAAAAACGGACCCAGGCTCCAGCATGGCTACAATGGGGCAGAGCAAGATTCATGCCTTATGAGACACCGTATTTTTAACTCTTTGTTGGTGGCAGTGGCCCTGGCCGTGCCGCTGATGTCGCACGCCGAGCGTGCAGACCGCACCAAGCCCATGAACATCGAGGCGGACGATGGCCGCCATGATGAACTCAAGCAGACCAGTGTCTTCACGGGCAATGTGGTGGTGACCAAGGGCACCATCATCATCCGTGGTGCGCAGCTGACCGTGAGCCAGGACCGCGACGGCTTCCAGCATGGCGTGGTGACCGCTGCGCCAGGCAAGCTGGCCTTCTTCCGCCAAAAGCGGGATTCCGCACCCGGTGCACCGGATGAATTCGTCGAAGGCGAAGGCGAGGTCATCACCTATAACGGCCGCGACGACACCGTGCACTTTGAGCGCCGTGGCGAGCTGCGCCGCTACCGCGAGACCACGTTGACCGACCAGGTCAGTGGCCCGTTGATCGTCTACAACAACCTGAGCGACACCTTCACGGTCTCCGGACAGAAGGGTGCGCAGGCCTCGGCCGATCCCAAGCCCGGCGCGCCCAAGAAGGACCGCGTGCGCGTGATTCTGACGCCCAAGACAGACGGCAAGGCGGACGACAAGGCCAGCACCCCGGCCAAGCCCGCAGCCGATGACAGGACGCCATTGCGCCCCAGCACCCAACTGAACGACGGAGCCAAGTAACCGTGGCAGAAAACTCGTCGACCATTTCCGTCAACGCCCGGGTTGCCAACAGCGACCACCGCAGCCAGCTCGAGGTGTTGCACCTGGAGAAGTCTTACGGCAGCCGCAAGGTCGTCAAGGATGTGTCGCTGTCGGTGCGCAAGGGCGAAGTGGTGGGCTTGCTCGGCCCCAATGGCGCCGGCAAGACCACCTCGTTCTACATGATCGTGGGACTGGTGCGCAGCGATGGCGGTGATATTCGCATCGATGGGCAGTCGGTGGCCAATATGCCGATCCACCAGCGCTCGCAGCTGGGCCTGTCCTACCTGCCGCAGGAAGCCTCGATCTTTCGCAAGCTCAGCGTGGAGGACAACGTACGCGCCGTGCTGGAGCTGCAAAAGGACGAGCATGGCAAGTCGCTGTCGCGCGCCGAGGTCGAGCGCCAGCTGACCGCGCTGCTGCAGGAGCTGCGTGTCGAGCACCTGCGCGAGTCGCCTTCGGTGGCCCTGTCCGGTGGCGAGCGCCGCAGGGTCGAAATTGCCCGCGCGCTGGCTACCCAACCCCGTTTCATCCTGCTCGACGAGCCCTTCGCCGGCATCGACCCCATCGCCGTGATCGAGATCCAGCGCATTGTTGCCTTCCTGAAGGAACGCGGCATTGGCGTGCTGATCACCGACCACAATGTGCGCGAAACCCTGGGTATCTGTGACCATGCCTGCATCATCAGCGATGGCAAAGTGCTGGCCGCAGGAACGCCACAAGAGATTGTGGAAAACGCAGAGGTCCGGAGGGTGTACCTGGGTGAGCATTTCCGTATGTGACACCGCACGCCTTGGCGGGCGTGCCAGCCAAGCTACCGTGCCGTTCTGCGGCGCCGGTGGGGCTGATCTGTTGCCGGCTACCGCAGCCTGCTCGGAGGCGCAGCCATGATGCCTTCGCTGTCGCTGCGCGTATCGCAGAACCTGACCCTGACGCCCCAGTTGCAGCAGTCGATCCGCCTGCTGCAACTGTCCACGCAGGAGCTGACGCAGGAAGTCGAGCAGATGCTTGACGAGAATCCGTTTCTGGAGCGGGAGGGCGATGATGCGCCCGAACCCGAACCGGGCAAGGAAGCCGCCGAATCTGCCGAGTCCACCGAGGCTGCAGATGCGGCCGACAAGGTTGCCGACGCGGTGACCGACCCCGGCAACACCAGCGATTTCGAGCCGGGTGCATCGGATCTGCCGCTGGACTTTGGCGCCGGCAAGGAAACGGGCGTGGATGCCGAGGCGGCTGCGGGCGATTCGGCTTCGGACTGGGAAGAGTGGGGCGGCGAGCTGCCCGCCCGTGCCAGCGCCACTGACGATGACGACGAGACGCCGATGTCCGACCGGCGCAGCGAGCACCTGAGCCTGCAGGATGTGCTGCACCGCCAGGCGCTGTCGCTGCGCCTGTGCCAGGAAGACCGGGCGGCGCTCTACTTTCTGATCGAATCGCTCAACGACGACGGCTACCTGGAAGAGACGCTCGCCGAGCTTGCGCAAAGCTTTGGCGATGCCAGCGATCCCGAGCGCTACGAAGCGCTGCTCCACCACCTGACGGTGGCGCTGCGCCTGTTGCAAAGCCTGGAACCCATTGGCGTGGGCGCGCGCAACCTGTCCGAATGCATGCAGCTGCAGATCAAGGCCCAGCAGCGGCTCCTGGATGAAGAAGGCTCGGACACGCCCGAGGCCGATGCGCTGGCGCTGGACACCGCCTTGCTCGTCTGCCAGGAATCGCTCGACCTGCTGGCGCGCCGCGATGTGCGCAAGCTCACGCAGCTGACCGGCTGTAACGAAGCGGCGGTGCGCAGTGCGCTGGGGTTGATTGCCAAACTCGAACCCCGTCCGGGCCGGCCCTATGCCGATGTGGACCGCAATGCCATCATCCCCGATGTGATCGTGCGCCCCAGCAACGAGCGCGGCCTGCCGGTGCCCGGCTTCAGCGTGCAGCTCAATGCCGAGGTGATGCCGCGCCTGCGCGTGCAGGATGTCTACGCCAATGCCTTGCGCAGCCACAAAGGCAGCGAGGGCCATGGCGCCCTGCAGCAGCGGCTGCAGGAGGCGCGCTGGTTCATCAAGAACATCCAGCAGCGCTTTGACACCATCTTGCGTGTCTCGCAGGCCATTGTGGAGCGCCAGCGCAATTTCTTTGTGCATGGCGAGCTGGCGATGCGCCCGATGGTGCTGCGCGAGATCGCCGATGAGCTGGGCCTGCACGAGTCCACCATCAGCCGCGTGACCACGGCCAAATACATGGCCACGCCGCAGGGCACCTTTGAGCTCAAGTACTTCTTTGGCTCGGGCCTGGGCACCGAGACCGGCGGCAGCGCCTCCAGCACGGCGGTCAAGGCGCTGATCAAGCAGCTGCTGGACGAGGAAAGCGCGAAGAAGCCGCTGTCGGACGCAAAAATTGCCGACCTGCTGCAGGCCCAGGGCATTGAATGCGCGCGCCGTACCGTGGCCAAGTACCGCGAAGCGATGCGCATCCCACCGGCCAGCCTGCGCAAGGCGCTGTGAACGCAAGCAGCACTGGCCCATGAAAAAACCGCAGTGGCGTTGCACACTGCGGTTTTTGCGTTGAGGCGCTGCGGTTTTACTTCGGCCACAGCCACCAGATGAACAAGGCCAGTACGGCCAGCATCAGGCCGAACTTGGTCAGCTTGTAGGCCGTCTTGTTCCAGGCCTTGAAGCGGCGGCGGTACTGGCCCATGTAGAACGAGACCTTGAAGATGCGGCTGATGAAGCCGCGCGGATCGCCTTCGTTGTTGGGCGAGCTGGCAGCAGCCACCACATGCGTGCCCAGCCAGCGGTTGAGCCACCGCGCAAAGCCATTCGTCATCGGGCGCTCGACATCGCAGAACAGCACGATGCGGTTGCCCTCGGACCGGTTCTCGGCCCAGTGCATATAGGTCTCGTCAAAGACCACGCCTTCGCCCTCGCGCCAGCTGTAGGGCGTGCCATCGACTTCGATCATGCAGCGGTCATCATTGGGCGCCAGCACGGCCAGGTGGTAGCGCAGCGATCCGGCGTAGGGATCGCGGTGCAGGTTGAGCTTGGCGCCGGGTGGCAGCTCGGCAAACATGGCCGCCTTGATGCCGGGGATGGACTGCACCAGCGCCGTGGTCTTGGGGCAGAGCTCCATTGCCGAGGGGTGGGCCTGGCCGTACCACTTCAGGTAGAAGCGCTTCCAGCCGGTCTTGAAGAAGGAGTTGAAGCCCGCGTCATCGTTGTTGGCCGCCGCCTTGATCTGCATGGCCTGGTGCAGGCCGATGGCCTCTTCGCGGATCTCGCGCCAGTTGGCCTGCAGCGGGGCCAGGTCGGGGAAGGTGCTGGTGGGCAGGTAGGGCGTGCGCGGTACCTTGCTGAACATCAGCATGAACACATTGAACGGCGCCGTGAAGGTGGAGTGGTCAAACAGCTGGCGCAGCAGCTTGTGCCGCACCTTGCCGCGCAGGTGCATGTAGAGGCCGCAGCCAAAGAAAAGCAGCACCAGGGCCAGAACGATGATTTTTGCCATAGACAGCGATTTTAGCGACTGCGCTGTGGCAGGTGTCTGCGCAAGCGCAAACCGGCGCGCTGCAAGGCCTGCGGGGCGGTTGGATGGCCTGCTGCCAGCAGGCCTATTGCAGCGGGCGCCAGGGTCGCGCGCTTACTTGGGCTGGGCGGCGAAGGCGGTTTTCAGGCGCTGCAGCATCTCGCGGTTGAGCTGGCGCTGCTGGCCGCTCCAGTGCGTCATCGCCTTGTTCAGCTCGGCCTGCAGCGCATTGGCGGTCTGCCAGTCGCGCTGGCCTGCAGCCCAGATCGCATACTCGGCCATCACATCGAAGCTGCCCGAATGCTGGCGCGCAAAGTCAAAGCTCTTGCGCGCCATCTCCTGGTCGCCCAACTGGGCATAGGCCTTGGCCACCAGCAGGCCCACGGCCTCGGCGCGGAAATGCACATCGGCCTGGGCAATCACGCGCAGCTGCTGCAAGGCCTGCTGCGGATGGCCGGCCTGGTAGGCGGCTTGCGCAGCGCCCCAGCGGATATCGAGGTCATTGGCAAACGGGCCCTTCATGCTTGCCTCGAAGTGGCCAAAGGCCTGCTCGGCCTGGCCGGTGGCCAGCAGCGCCTGGGCCAGGCGGATCTGGTTCTGCGCGGTGGGGCTGTAATCGTAGGCGGCCTGGGCTTCGCGCACCTCGCGGGTCGGGTCCAGTGCCTTGACGGCGTTGTTCGCCAGGCTGCGGGCATGGCGCTGCAGCCGCGAATTGGGCAGGTAGATGGCGAAGAAATACACCACGCTGCCCAGGAAGGGGAAGGCCAGCAGCACAAACAGCCAGTAGTTGTTCTGGCCGCTGCGCACCGCATGGACGGCAAAAAATAGCGCAATGATGACGTGTACGCCGGCTCCGAGGTAGGGCATCCGCTTATCTTTCTTCAAGGGTCTGGGGAGGGTCTGGGCGCACGGGGCGGCGGCCCGCTCTGGAGTCGGACTATAGCAGCCGGTCTGCTGTTATTGAAGCCCTATCGGCGGTGGGCTTCGAATGCAGTTGTCACAGTACACATTCCCATGCGCTTGCGCAGACAATGGCGCAAGCGCGTATGCTTGCGCCCCTGCTTATGAACCAACTGCATTTGTTTTTGCCCTGCGCCGCCGGCGTCGAGGGCCTATTGGCGGACGAAGTCCATGCCATCACCGGCGCCAGCGGCCAGGACCTGTTGGTGGCGCGCGGCGGCGTCATGCTGCGCGGCATGTGGCGCGACGCGCTGCTGCTGAACCTGCACAGCCGCCTGGCCCAGCGCGTGCTGGTGGAGCTGTCGCACAGCATGTACCGCAACGAGAACGATCTCTACCGCGCTGCCAGCGAGGTGGCCTGGGAGATCTGGTTCTCGCCCAAGGAGACCTTCAAGATCGAGGTCACCTCCCAGCACAGCCCGCTGACCAGCCTGAACTTTGCGGCGCTGCGCGTCAAGGATGCGATTGCCGACCGCTTCCGCGAGCGCCGCCACGGCGTGCGCCCCAGTGTGGAGACGCACCACCCTGATGTGCGCGTGCACCTGCACCTGACCACCGATGGCGCCACCATCTATATCGACACCTCGGGCGAGGCGCTGTTCAAGCGTGGCTGGCGCGAGGACAAAGGCGATGCCCCGCTGAAGGAAACCCTGGCTGCCGCGATGATTGCCGCCAGCGGCTGGGACCCGCATGGCGACGACCCGCAGCCGCTGTACGACCCCTGCTGCGGCAGCGGCACGGTGGTCATCGAGGCCGCCCAGATTGCGCGCAAGATTCCGGCGGGCATCCTGCGCCGCTTTGCGTTTGAAAAGCTGGTGCCTTTCCAGCGCCATGTCTGGGAAGCGATGCTCGACGAGGCCGAGCGCCAGATCCTGCCGCAGAGCCCGGTGGGCATCTATGGCTCGGACATCTCCTTCCGCATGGTCGACTTTGCCCAGCGCAATGCCGAGCGTGCGGGTGTGGCCGAGACCATCGAGCTGCGCGGCGGCGATGCGCTGCAGCGCATGCCCCCGAGCGAGCAACCCGGCATGATGCTGCTCAACCCGCCGTACGGCGAGCGTATTGCCGCAGCCGGCAGTGCCGGCCGCAACGCGGCCGAGCGCATGGGCCATGTCGAGCGCGCAGGGCGCGAGACGGCGCAGACCGAGGATGGCGGCGAGTTCTTCACCCAGCTGGCCAGCCACTGGAAGAAGAACTACAGCGGCTGGAGCGCCTGGATGCTGACGCCCGACCTGAAGCTGCCCGGCAAGATGCGCCTGAAGGAATCGCGCCGCACCCCCATGTGGAACGGCCCGATTGAGTGCCGCCTGTTCCGCTTTGACATGATCAAGGGCGCGCTCAAGCCCCGGGGCGAGCAGGCTGCGCCTGGCGGCCAGCGATGAAGGTCGTGCTGAAGTGGCCTTCCTGCAATGAAGGCTACACCGGGCCCCTGCCCCGGCCCGTGGTGCTGGACACCAATGTGGTGCTCGACATGCTGATCTTCGACGATCCCCACATCCCGCCGATCCGTGCGCTGGTGGCACAGGGCGCGCTGCGCTGGATTGCCGACCAGGCCCAGCGCATCGAGCTCGAAAGGGTGTTGCACTACAGCCAGATCGCCCCGCGCGTCAGCTACTACGGCAAGACACCCGAGGGTGTGATGGCCGCCTTCGATGCGGCCGTGCAGTATGTCGATACCGCCCCCAAGATCCGCTTTACCTGCACCGACCCGGACGACCAGCACTTTCTGGACCTGGCCAGCCAGCACCGCGCGTTGCTGGTGAGCAAGGACAAGGCCGTGCTCAAGCAGCGCAAAAGGGTGGCCACCTACTACGGCGCCACCGTCGGCAACCTGCTGCAGATGGAGCCCGCCGAGACCGAGGCCGAATCCCTGGCCTGATCGCGCTGCCACTGTGGCGCGCCAACCACCCACAGCGCCACGGGCGATCCAGCCGCCACCTGGCCCTGCGCAGGCCGCGCCGCTATCATGGGACCCAGTTGCGCAGGGACGGCCCTGCATGGCGCTGCAGCAGCGGCGCGCACCACCGCCAGGACGGCCTGGCCATTCCAAATTTCCCTTTTTTCAAGGAGTTCGATATGGCCTGGGTCTATTTGCTGGTTGCCGGTGTGCTGGAGGTGGTGTGGGCGTTCACGATGAAGCAGTCCCATGGCTTCACCAACATCAAATACAGCGCGATCACGCTCGTTGCGATGGTTGCCAGCTTTGGCCTGCTGTCGGTCGCGATGCGCAGCCTGCCGCTGGGCACGGCCTACACCATCTGGACCGGCATTGGCGCCGTGGGCGCTTTCCTCGTCGGCATCACGGTGCTGGGCGAGGCACTGACGCCAATGCGCGTGGTGGCGGCCTTGCTGATTGTCAGCGGTCTGGTGCTGATGAAGCTGTCCTCGTCGTAATCCTGCTGATGCCTTAGGCCTGCGAACGTGTTTGCAGGCCCTGCGACAATAGCGGGATGACCGATTCTTCTATTGCTGCAGGCACCGTGCCTCGCAAGTCCCCGTCCCGGCTCTCCACGGTTGACAAGACCCGCATCGATGACACCCGCATCAAGGTGGTGCGCCCGCTGATCACGCCCGCCTTGCTGGAGGAGTGGCTGCCCATCACCGACGAGGCCTACCAGCTGGTGGAGTCGAGCCGCGCGGCCATCTCCAAGATCCTGCACGGCCAGGACGACCGCCTGGTCGTCGTCGTGGGCCCTTGCTCCATCCACGACCATGACCTGGCGATGGACTATGCGCGCCAGCTCAAGGTGCAGGCCGAAGCATTGAAGGACGATCTGCTGGTGGTCATGCGCGTGTACTTTGAAAAGCCGCGCACGACGGTGGGCTGGAAGGGCTATATCAACGACCCGCACCTCGACGGCAGCTTTGCCGTCAACGAGGGGTTGGAGCTGGCGCGCCGCCTGCTGCTGGATATTCTGGCACTGGGCCTGCCGGCGGGTACCGAGTTTCTGGACCTGCTGTCGCCGCAGTTCATCAGCGACCTGGTCAGCTGGGGCGCGATTGGTGCGCGCACCACGGAGAGCCAGAGCCACCGCCAGCTGGCCAGTGGCCTGTCCTGCCCGGTGGGCTTCAAGAACGGCACCGATGGTGGCGTCAAGGTGGCCAGCGACGCCATTTTGGCGGCCCAGTCCGAGCATGCCTTCATGGGCATGACCAAGATGGGCCAGAGCGCCATTTTCGAGACCCGGGGCAACCAGGACTGCCACATCATCCTGCGCGGCGGCAAGCAGCCCAACTACAGTGCGGCCGATGTGCAGGCCGCCTGCGAGGTGCTGGCCAAGGCCGGCCTGCATGAGCAGGTGATGATCGACCTGTCGCATGCCAACAGCAGCAAGCAGCACCGCCGCCAGATCGATGTGGCCGCCGATGTGGCCCAGCAGATCGCAGGGGGCGACCGCCGCATCACCGGTGTGATGATCGAGAGCCACATCCATGAAGGCCGGCAAGACATCGTCGAAGGCCAGCCACTGGCCTATGGTGTCTCGCTCACCGATGCCTGCATCAGCATGGAGCAGACCCTGCCGGTGCTGGCCCAGCTGGCGCAAGCGGTGCAGGCGCGCCGCGCTGCCAACAAGGGCTGAACAAAGGCCGGCGCGGCTCAGCGCTGCGCCGCGCCCAGCATGATCACACCCATGCCGGCCAGGCACAGCAGCACGCCGGCGATGTCCCAGCCGCTGGGGCGGATGCCATCGACCAGCCACAGCCAGGCAATCGCCGTCGTCACATAGACGCCGCCATAAGCGGCATACACCCGGCCCGATGCGGTCGGGTGCAGGCTCAGCAGCCAGACAAAGGCCAGCAGCGCCAGCACTGCGGGCAGCAGCACCGAGGCCGGTGCCTTGTCCTTGAGCCAGAGATAAGGCAGGTAGCAGCCCACGATCTCGGCAATCGCCGTCAGCACAAACAAGGCGGTGGTCGTCAGCAGGGACATCAGGTCGCTTTCGTAAAGGTGGGCAGGCGGGCGGCCAGTTCGGCATCGTGCTGCGCCAGCTGCTGCAGCTGGGCAAAGGCCGGTGCCGCAGCGGGCACGATGCGGTGGCCGCAGACCTGGGCATAGCCATCCAGAAACGGCTGCGCCATCTCCGCGTTCTGCAACCAGGTATCGGCACAGGCCAGCAACGCCGTGCAGGCGGTTTCATCGCGCCCCATCTGGGCGATGGCCCAGAGGGCGGCCTGGCTTTCCACCTCGTCCAGATCGGCATGGTCCTGCACCAGCAGATCCAGGGCCTGCTGGCGCTCGGCGGCGGGCAGTTGCCGGTCCGCCAGCAGTTGGCCGATGGCGGCGATGGCGGGAACGCGGGTAGGCAGACCGTGTTGGTTCAGGCTCATGGCAGGTGGGGAGTGTTGCAGATTGCCGCCAAAGGGCGGCTAGGGGCACCAAGCGGGCGTGCAAGCTGCCCATATCGGATCAATCCCGATTAGAATTTCATAAATCGAGACATTGGTCTCGTAATAAGCAACTTATATACTGAAATATGAATTCTGAAGCGGATGGAAAACTGGTCAGCGCCTTGGTGCGCGGCGTCAGTATTTTGCAGTGCTTTAACAACAAGCAGCAAGAACTCAGTGGCAAAGAGCTGATGGACCTGACGGGTTTGCCCAAACCGACCTTGTTCCGCCTGACCGAAACCCTGTGCGAGCTGGGTCTGTTGCGTTATTCGGAGCGCCTGTCCAAGTACGTGCTGGGCATCGGTGTGCTCAACCTGGCCTCGCCCTTGCTGTCGCGCATGACGGTGCGGCAGTTCGCCCGTCCGCAGATGCAGGAGCTGGCCAACTACATGGGCGGCCAGATCCAGTTGGCGGTGGGCGAGGGCCGGCGCCTGGTGCTGGCCGAACTGGCCAATGGTATGGACAACAAGGTGTTCACGCCCGAGATCGGGGTGGCCGTATCGTTGGTGCGCACCGCGACTGGCCGCGCTTACCTGCTGGGCCAGAGCGAGGCCGAGCGCCAGGCCTATCTGGACGAGCTCGATGGCCGCGCGCCCGAGCGCGCCGCGCTGCTGCGCGAGCGCCTCGACGATGCGCGCCAGGACCTGGCCCTGCACGGCTTTTGCCGCAGCCATGGCGATCTGCACCGCGAGATTCTGTCGATCGCCGTGCCGCTGTCGCAGCCCATCGATGGCGAGCGCTGGGTGTTTGGCGCCTCCGTCCCCACCTACAACCCCAAGAGCCGCGAGCTGGAGACCGACATCGGCCCGCGCCTGGTGACTCTGGTGCGCTCCCTCGAAGGGCTGATCGGCACCTCCAGCCTGTCCTGATCCGGGCCCGATCTGGCTGGGCCTGACCTGGCCGGGCCTGAACTGGACGCGTCAGGCGGCGCATCGCAAAAAAACAACCACAGGAGACAAGCATGAAAGTATTGGACGGCATCAAGGTGCTGGAGATTGGTGGCCTGGGACCGGGCCCGTTCTGCGCGATGCACCTGGCCGACCTGGGCGCCGATGTGATCTCCATCGTGCGCGAGGAAAAAGGTGCATCCCCCACCGGCAACCTGCTCAACCGGGGCAAGCGCTCGGTGTTTGCCGATCTCAAGAGCGCCGAAGGCAAGGCCCTGGTGCTGGCGCTGGTGCGTGATGCCGATGTGCTGATCGAAGGCATGCGCCCCGGCGTGATGGAGCGCCTGGGCCTGGGCCCGGCCGAGTGCCAGGCCCTCAACCCGGCCCTCGTCTACGGCCGCATGACCGGCTGGGGCCAGAGCGGCCCGTTGGCCCCGCGCGCCGGCCATGACAACAACTACGCCGCCGTCTCGGGCGCACTCTGGGGCTGCAGCCCGGCCGATGCGCGGCCCGTGTCGTCGTTTGCGATGGTGGGCGATATCGGCGGTGGCGCGCTCTACCTGATGACCGGGCTGCTCGCCGGCGTGATCCAGGCGCGCAGCAACGGCCGGGGCTGCGTGGTGGATGCGGCCATCGTCGATGGCGCGGCCCATATGCTGAACCTGGCGCTGAGCGCGCGCCAGCGCGGCGTGGTGGCCGATGTGCGCGGCCAGAGCATCCATGACAGCTCGCCGTTCTACGAAACCTATGTCTGCGCCGATGGCGAGCACATCACGATTGGCAGCATCGAGCCGCAGTTCTATGCGCTGCTGCTGCAGACCCTGGGCCTGGCGGACGACCCGGACTTTGCCGCGCCCCAGTCGCAATGGGACAAGGCGCTGTGGCCGCGCCGCCGTGCGCGCCTGCAGGCGCTGTTCATCACCGAGCCGCGTGCGCATTGGCAGCAGGTGTTCGAGGGCAGTGATGTCTGCTTTGGCGCTGTGCTGAGCCCGCTGGAGGCCGCAGCGCACCCGCATATGCAGGCGCGTGGTGTCTATCACGCGCAAGGCGGCGTGTTGCAGGCCGCCCCGGCGCCGCGCTTTGACGGCCAGGCCTATGACACGCCGGCGATGTGCGCCGCAGGCGCCCATACCGAGGCCGTACTCGCGCAGGTGAACGCAGGGGATGGCAGCGCTGCCTGGCGCCGCTGAGCGCGCCGGGGTGCGACAATGCGGCCCTGCCCGGGCTGCGCCTGGCCGGGCACCGACAAAGGGAGTTGCCGATGGGCATTGTGGTTTTTTATCTGCGCAACAACGCCGAGGATGCTGAAGGCATGCCGCCCGATTGGCAGCCGCAGTGCCTGGCCTATAGCGACCAGCAGATGAGCGAGGCACTGGCGCAATGCCAGCGCCTGCGCGCCGATCCGCGCCATGCGCATGTGGTGATGTCGTCCGAGCTGCGCGACATGGTCGGCCAGATAGGGGTGGCCGCTGTGGAAGACGGCCGCACGCCCGATGGCGAGCACTATGACTGGAGCAAGGCCGGGCGGGCCGGAATGAGCCGCCGCAATGCGATGGAGCCGCCCAAGAAGCGCGGCAGCACCAGCAACGAATAAGCCGGTTTTGTCAGCCCCGCGCCGGCCACTGGAAGGGCGCAGGCTGCTTGTTCAAAAAGGCCTGCACGGCCTCGCGGTGCTCGGCCGTGCCCATGGCCAGCGCCTGGGCGTTGGCCTCTTGCTCCAGCAGCGCAGGCAAGTCGTTCGCCGCCATTGCGAGCGAGCGTTTGATCAAGCTCAGCGCCACCGGCGATGCACCGACAAAGCTGTGCGCAATCGCCTGGGCACGCGCCTGCAGCTGCTCGGGGGCGACCAGCTCGCTGGCAATGCCCAGCTGCAAGGCCTCCTGGGCAGAGACCTCGCGGCCCGACAGCATCAGCTCCCGCGCGCGATGCACGCCGACGACGCGCGGCAAGGTGTAGAAAGCCGCGCAGTCGGGCACGACGCCAACGCGGATGAAGGACATCGCAAAGCGCGCCCGGTCCGAGGCGATGATGAAGTCCGCCGCCAGTGCCAGGCTGAAGCCCGCGCCATAGGCAGCGCCGTCCACCGCCGCAATCACCGGCTTGTCCAGCAGCATCAGGTCCTTGAGCCAGTGGTGCAGGCTGGACAGGCGCGCGCGCCAGCCGGCATTGTCCAGACCCGAGGCCGCAATATTGCCCAGGTCACCGCCCGAGCAGAAGTGGCTGCCCTCGCCGGTCAGCACCAGCGCACGCAGGCTGGCGTCGGTCTGCACCAGGCGCACCACCTCGGCCATTTCCTCGCGCATTTGCGGGTCGAAGGCATTGCGCTTGGCCGGGTAGTTGAAGCGCAAGGTGGCCACGCCGTCCTGGCGCTCAAAAATGATGCGTTCGTAGCTTTGGTTCATGCGGCGCTCCTGGGGACGTAGGACGCACGCATGTCGCGCCCGCCGCGCAGTGCAGCGCCGCCATCGACCGGGATAATGGCCCCGGTCACATAGCTGGCCAGTTCGGACGACAGGAACAGGGCCATGTCGGGGCAGTGAAAGCGCAAGGTGGCCACGCCGTCCTGGCGCTCAAAAATGATGCGTTCGTAGCTTTGGTTCATGCGGCGCTCCTGGGGACGTAGGACGCACGCATGTCGCGCCCGCCGCGCAGTGCAGCGCCGCCATCGACCGGGATGATGGCGCCGGTCACATAGCTGGCCAGTTTGGACGACAGGAACAGCGCCATGTGGGCGACATCGTCGGTGCTGCCCATGCGCTGCAGCGGCACGGTGGAGACGGCGCGCTCCAGCGCATCGGCCGTGGGCGCCAGGCGCCGCATCCCCTCGGTATCGCCGATGGGGCCGGGCGAGATGCTGTTGACGCGGATACCGTCCTCGCCCCATTCCAGCGCCAGCACCTTGGTCATCATGTCGATGCCGGCCTTGGCCGCGCAGGCATGGACCTGGTACATCGTCGGGTTGACGCCTTGCGGCGCCGAGATGTTGATGACGCTGGCGCCGGGCTTGCGCAGCATCGGGTAGGCCAGGCGCAGCACATGGAAGCTGCCATTGAGGTCGATGTCGACAACCGTCTTGAAGCCATTGGGCGACAGGTCCTTGGCCGGCGCAATGAAGTTGCCCGCAGCGCCCGACACCAGCACATCAATGGGGCCAAAGCGGGCATGCGCCTGCTCCAGCGCGGCCTGCACGGCAGCCGGATCGCGCACATCGGCGCTCAGGCCCAGGGCCTGGGCGCCCAGTGCTTCGAGCTCGGCGGCGGCCTGGGCCACCTTGTCGGCCGAGCGGCTCATGACCACGACATGGGCGCCGGCGCGGGCGAAGGCCTTGGCAATGCCCAGGTTGATGCCACTGCTGCCGCCTGCGACAAACACATGCTGGTGGCGAAAGGAAAAAGAGCTCATGGGTGTTCCGTATGCAAAGAGGGGGAGGAGGCAGCGGCTTGCTGCGCCGCCTCCTGCAATGCGCGCCACTGGATCTTGCCGGTGGCGGATTTGGGCAGCGCGGCGAGAAAGTCCACCGCGCGTGGCACCTTGTAGGCGGCCATCTGTTCACGGCTCCAGCCGATGATCTCGTCCTCCGACGCCTGCGCACCAGGGCGCAGCACCACGAGGGCCTTGACCGATTCGCCGCGCCTGGCGTCGGGCACGGCGATCACGCAGGCCTCCAGCACGGCCGGGTGGCTGTAGAGCATGTTTTCGACCTCGGCGGGCCAGACCTTGTAGCCATTGGCATTGATCATGCGTTTCAAGCGGTCGCGCATGAAGTAGTAGCCGTCCTCGTCGACCGAGGCCAGGTCGCCGGTGCGAAAGTAGCGCCGGCCATGGCGTTCGAAAAAGGCCGCGCGGTTGGCTTCGTCATTGCGCCAGTAGCCCTGCATCACCTGTTCGCCGCTGGAGACCAGCTCGCCCACCTCGCCAGCGGGCAGCTCTTGCAGGGTCTCGGGGTCGACGATCATCGAATGCACGCCCTGGGTGGGCACGCCCAGGCACTGGCGCTTGGTGTGGCCCGGCGGGTTGGCATGCAAGAAGGCGGCGGTCTCGGTCAGGCCATAGCCTTCGCTGTAGTGCAGGCCATAGCGCTCGGCCAGCATCTGCGAGACGGCCTCGGGCATGGCCGCGCCGCCGCCGGCCAGCATGGCCAGGCTCGACAGGTCCAGCCCATGGGCCGCAGCCTGGCTGAACAGGTCGATCACCATGCTGGGCGGCGCCGTCCAGGCCGTGACCTGGTGGCGCTCGATCAGCCGGGCGGCCAGCAGCGCATCCCAGCGCGGCATCATCACCACCGTGCCGCCCACGGCAATGGGCATGTTCATGCCGTACTGCGTGCCCAGCATGTGGAACATCGGCGCGACCGACAGAAACACCAGGTCGTCATTGAAGCCGCGCCACAGCCTTGAGCCGGTGAGCGATGCCAGCACCGAGTGGTGGCTGTGCATGCAGCCCTTGGGGTGGCCGGTGGTGCCCGAGGTATAGGGGATGGTGGCCAGCATGTCGGCCTGCGCCACACGCGGGCCGGGCGCCAGCTGCAGCGCCAGCGCTGCGGCAAAGCCATGGTAGGGGCCGGCGGGCAGCGGCAGGCGCGGCGCGGTCACCACCTCGGGCAGCGCATCGGGTGGTGGGGTGGTGGGCAGCGCATCGCTGTAGGCATGGACGACCACCGCATCGAGCAGGCCCTCGTCCACACAGGGCTGGGCGCTGGCCAGCAGCTCCTGGGCGGCGATGGCCAGGCGGGCGCCGCTGTTGTCGGCGTAGTAGCGCAGCTCGGTAGCGGTGGTCATTGCGCTCACCGGCACCACCACGCCACCGGCGCGGTAGATCGCATAGCAGGCGATAACGAACTGCGGGCAGTTCTGGCTTTGCAGCAGCACGCGCTGGCCCGGTGCCAGCTGCAGGCGCTGCTGCAGGAAGCCTGCCAGCGCCTCCACCTGGGCCAGCAGCTGGGCATAGCTGGTGCTGGCACCCGCGTAGATGATGGCGGGCTTGTCCGGGTAGCGCTGGGCCGAGGCCGCCAGGTTGTCATCCAGGCTGATGCGGGGCACGCGCAGATCGCGCGAGACCCCTTTGGGCCAGTAGAAAGGCAGCGCTGGGCGGGGAGAGGCGGTGGAGGTGGGCGTGTCAAGCATCTGCGAGTCGCATCAGTCCAGCTGCAGCTGCTGGCTTTGGATCAGCGCGCCCCAGGTCTGCTGGTCATCGGCCACCAGCTTGGCAAAGTCTGCTTGGGGCATGCCGCCGGGGCGGCCGCCCAGCGCGCGGTAGCGGCGCATGATGTCGGGGTCATGCAGCACAGCCTGCAGGTTCTCGGCCAGTTTTTTCTGCACCTCGGGCGGGGTCTTGGCGGGCACGAAGAAGCCCATCCAGCCGACCTGGTTGAAGTTGCGCATGCCCAGCTCGGTCATCGTCGGCACCTCGGGCAGATCGGGCTCGCGCTGGTCGCCAGTGACAGCCAGCGGGCGCAGCTTGCCGTCCTTGATATGGACCAGCGAGGCGGTCATGTTGTCGAACATGAACTGGGTCTCGCCGGTCACGATCGCCATCGTGCCGGGGGCCGAGCCCTTGTAGGGGATGTGGACCACATCGGTGCCGGTGCGCTCCTTGAAGAGCTCGCCCATCAGGTGCGTGGTCTGGCCCACACCAGCCGACGAGAACGACAGCTTGCCCGGCTGCGCCTTGGCAGCGGCCACCAGCGCATCCAGGCTCTGGATGGGCGACTTGGCGGGCACGACCAGCACGTTGGCGAACGAGATCATGTCGGTCAGCGGGGCAAAGTCGGCGGGCTTGTAGCTGAGCTTTTTATAGGCCGTGTAGTTGATCGCATTGGAGCCGCTGTTGCCCACCAGCACGGTATAGCCATCGGGCTGGGCGCGCGCCACCAGGCTGGCCCCCAGGCTGCCGCCGGCGCCGGGCTTGTTGTCGACGATCACCGACTGGCCCAGGCGCTGGCCCAGCTTTTGGGCCAGCAGGCGCGCGGGGATATCGGTCGATCCGCCGGCCGCGCCGGGCACCACCAGGGTGATGGTGCGCGTGGGCCAGTTGGCCTCGGCATGGGCGTTTAATGCGCTGGCGAGCAGCGCCAGGGCCGCCAAGGCCCGCAGGGGCTGGCGAAGATGCTGGCTACGTGGCATAGGTTTGTCTCCTGCTGCGCGCTTCTGTGGCGCGTCCAAGGGCTGTGCAACTGAGAGTGTTGGACGGGGATCAGGCACCCTTCCAGACCGGTGCGCGCTTTTCCGCAAAGGCGGCCGCGCCTTCGCGCGCATCCTGCGAGCTGAAGACCGGCGCGGTGATGGCGGCCTGGCGGTCGAACATCTCCGCCAGCGGCCATTCGCCCGATTGACTGGCCACCTGCTTGCTCGCGGCGACTGCCAGCGGGCCATTGGCGGCAATGGCCTGCGCCAGTGCCAGCGCGGCATCGAGTGCGCCGCCGGGCTCGGTCAGGCGGTTGACCAGGCCCAACTCGGCAAAGCGCTCGGCGCCAAACATGTCGCCGGTGAGGATGCATTCCATCGCCACGTGGTAGGGCAGGCGTTTGGGCAGGCGCAGCAGGCCACCGGCCGATGCGGCCAGGCCCCGCTTGACTTCGGGCAGGCCAAATTGGGCATCGCGCGCGGCCACGATCAGGTCGCAGGCCAGCGCCACCTCAAAGCCACCGGCCAGCGCATAGCCTTCCACCGCTGCGATCAGCGGCTTGGCTGGTGGCCGCATCGTCAGCCCGCAAAAGCCGCGCCCCGGCAGGCTGGGGCGCTTGCCCTGCAAAAAACCCTTGAGGTCCATGCCGGCGCAAAAGCTGCCGCCCGCGCCGGTGATGATGCCCACCCGCAGCTCCGGCTGGCTGTCCAGCGCATCGAGCGCGCTGGCCATCGCCTCGGCCATCTCCAGGGTGGCGGCATTGCGCGCCTGGGGGCGGTTGAGCTGCATGATGAGCACCGGGCCACGGGTTTCGACCAGGAGTTCGGCGGTATCAGAGCCAGACATGGGAGCCTTTCAAAGGGTGCTGCAGGGCAGGGGGGTCAGCGCGGTTGCATGCGGATCGCTCCGTCCAGGCGGATGGTTTCGCCGTTCAGCATCGGGTTCTCCAAAATGTGCAGCGCCGTCATCGCGTACTCGGGCGGGCGGCCCAGGCGTGCCGGGTTGGGGACCGAGGCGGCCAGCGACTGGCGCACGTTCTCGGGCAGCTTGGCGAGGATGGGGGTGTCGAACAGGCCCGGTGCAATGGTGCAGACGCGGATCATCTTGGAGGCCAGGTCGCGCGCAGCGACGATGGTCATGCCGATGACGGCGGCCTTCGACGAGGCATAGGGGATCTGGCCGATCTGGCCTTCATAGCCCGCGACCGAGGCGGTCAGCACGCAGGCACCGCGCTCGCCTTCCAGCGGCTCGTTCTGCGCCATGGCCACGGCCGACAGGCGCAAGGTGTTGAAGGTACCGATCTGGTTGATACGGATGATGTTGGTGTACTTTTCCAGCGAGCCGGGGCTGCCGTCCTTCTCGATCAGGCGCACCGGGCCGCCGATGCCGGCGCAGTGCACAAGTGCACGGAACTGGCCCCAGGCCTGCGCCGCAGACACGGCCTTTTGCATCTGCTCGGCATCGGCCACATCGGCCTTGATGAACTTCAGCTGGCCGGCGTACTGCTTTTCCATCGCGGCGCCGCGCTCTTCGTTCAGGTCCACCGCCACCACGTTCAGGCCGCGCTCCAGCAGGGCCACGGCGCTGGCTTCGCCCAGCCCCGATACGCCGCCGGTCACGAGGGCGGTCATTCCTTGGGTCAATTGCATCTCAAAAATCCTTGTCAGTTCAAACGTTCAATCCGATGGAGCCGTTGTAATGGCGCTCTGAGGCGCTTAGCGCAGCACCTCAATAATCGTGGCGTTGGCCATGCCCCCCGCCTCGCACATCGACTGCAGGCCATAGCGCTCACCGCTGTCTTCCAGCGCATGCAGCATCGTCGTCATCAGCCGCAGGCCCGAGGCGCCCAGCGGGTGGCCCAGTGCAATCGCGCCGCCGCGCGGGTTCAGGCGTTCGCCATCAGCACCCAGCTCTTTCTGCCAGGCCAGCGGCACCGAGGCAAAGGCCTCGTTGATCTCGTAGTGCGCAATGTCGCCCAGCTGCATGCGCGCCTTGGCCAGCACGCGCTGGGTGGCGGGAATGGGGGCGGTCAGCATGTAGAGCGGGTCGTCGCCCACGACATCGAAGGCCACAAAGCGGGCGCGTGGGCGCAGTCCCAATTGCAGCGCGCGCTCCTCGCTCATGATCAGCATGGCGCTGGCGCCATCGGTCATCTGCGAGGCATTGCCGGCCGTGGTGCTCCACTGGATCTGCGGAAAGCGGGCCGAGAGTTCTTCGCTCTCGAACACGGCCTTGAGGCCGGCGAGCTTCTCGGCCGTGGTGCTGGCGCGGATGGTCTCGTCAGCAGTGACAAGGCCCAGCGGGCTGCGGATGGGCACGATCTCGCGCGCAAAGCCGCCGCTGCTTTGGGCGGCATGGGCGCGCTGGTGCGAGCGGGCGGCATAGGCATCCAGATCGCTGCGCGACAGGCCCCATTTGGCGGCCACCAGGTCGGCCGACACCCCTTGGCCCACGAGACCCGGTGCATAGCGCTCGTCAAAGCGGGCGCCGGTGGTGTTCTTGCCCATGCGTGAGCTGCCCATCGGCACCCGGCTCATCGATTCGACACCGCAGGCGATGACGATGTCCTGCGTGCCGGACATGATGGCCTGGGCGGCAAAGTGCACCGCCTGCTGGCTGGAGCCGCATTTGCGGTCAATCGTGGTCGAGGGCACATGGGTGGGCAGGCCGGCGGCCAGCCAGGCCAGGCGCCCGGGCGTGCCGGCCTGCTCGCCCGCCTGGCTCACGCAGCCGCAGATCACGTCATCGACGGTCGCGGGGTCGAGCTGGTTGCGGGCTACCAGCTGCTCCAGCACCTGCGAGAGCAGGTCGACCGGGTGGACTTCGGCCAGCGCACCATCGGGTTTGGCCCGGGCCATGGGGCTGCGGATGGCATCGACTATGACGGGTGTTTTCATCATTTAATGAGACTTGTGGATCATTAAATTAATGATAGGTTTCAAAAAACCGAATACCTACTGGTATTTACCCGCAGCAAATTTCCCAGCAAACGCCAGATACTGTCTGTGGAGTCTCGAAATTCGAGACGAGTGATTCAAAATTAAAGTAAAGATGTAACACAGGTGATTGCGTGCGGCGATCCCCTGTGCACCACGGAGACCGAGGAGATGCACAACTTCTTCAGCTGGGCCCAGGCCCAGCCCGAGCGGGTGGTTTTGACGCAGGCCGACACCGGCCGCTGCTACACCGCCGGCGAGATCGCGCAGGGCGCCGAGCAGATGGCGCAGTGGCTGGCGCAGCAGGGGCTGCAGGCCGAGGAGACCATCGCGGTGCTGCTGGAGAACCGCTATGAAATCATGCAGCTGGTGCTGGCCGCGCGGCTGGCCGGCCTGTATGCCGCCGTCATCAGCACCCACCTGACCGCTGCCGAGGTGGCCTATATCGCCCAGGACAGCGGCGCCAAGATGCTGCTGGTCTCCAGCAAGACCTGGCCCACCGCGCAAGAGGCGGTGCAGGGCCTGGCGCTGGCCTGCTATTCGGTCGATGGCGATACGCCTGGCGTGGCGCCCCTGGCCGATGCGCTGGCCGCTGTGCCCCAGCGCGCAGAGATCGACCTGGGCACGCGCCCGCTGGGCCGCGATCTGCTCTATTCCAGCGGCACCACTGGCCGGCCCAAGGGCATCAAGAAGCCGCTGCTGGCCGCAGACTACCGCACGCAGCGCGACCCCGAAGTCGCCGCATGGATGCGCAGCATGCGGTTTGATGAAGACGCCGTCTACCTCTCGCCCGCGCCGCTCTACCACGCAGCGCCCTTGCGCTACAGCCTGCGCACCCTGGATGTCGGCGGCTCGGCCATCATCATGAGCCGCTTCGACCCCGAGCAGGCGCTGGCGCTGATCGAGCGCTACCAGGTCAGCCACAGCCAGTGGGTGCCGACGATGCTGGGGCGCCTGCTCAAGCTGCCCGACGAGGTCAAGCGCCGCTACCGGCTGGACAGCCACCGCGTGGCGATCCATGCGGCAGCGCCGTGCCCGGTGGCCGTCAAGCAGGGCATGCTGGACTGGTGGGGCGACATCCTGCTGGAGTACTACGCCGGCTCCGAAGGCTGCGGCACCACCTTGATCGATTCAGCCGAATGGCGTGCACGGCCAGGCTCGGTCGGCCGGGCCATCAGCGGCCAGTTGCATATCGTTGGTGACGACGGCGAGGAGCTGAGCGTGGGCGAGGTGGGCCGGGTCTATTTCTCGGGCGGCGGCGCTTTCCAGTACCTCAATGACGAGCGCAAGACGCGCGAGGCCATTGATGCGCGCGGCTGGGCCACCTATGGCGACATCGGCCATGTCGATGCCGAAGGCTTTCTGTTTCTGAGCGACCGCCGCGCCGACCTGATCCTCTCGGGCGGGGTCAACCTCTACCCGCAGGAGATCGAGAACGCGCTGGCTCAGCATGCCGCCGTGGAAGAGGTGGCCGTCGTCGGCGTGCCCGATGAGGACTTTGGCGAGCAGACCCTGGCCGTCGTGGTGCTCAAGCCCGGCTTTGCGCCCGACGAGGCCATGGCGCGCGCGATCGTCGACCACGCGGCCGCCAGCCTGTCCAAGGTCAAGCGGCCGCAGCGCCTGGTGTTCGAGCCCAGCCTGCCCCGGCTGGAGACCGGCAAGCTGCTGCGCCGCGTGCTCAAGGACCGTTTCAAGGAGGCGCCGCAGGCGGGCTTTGGCCTGCGCAGTAGCAGCGGCGTCCAGGGCTGATGCCCTTCATTCATTCCTCTTCATTCCACTTTTGACCACCATGCAAGACCTGACCCAACGCAGCGTGTTCCGCGAAGACCATCTGCAGTTCCGTGATGCCGTCCGCCATTTCTTTGACAAGGAGATCGTGCCCTTCCATGCGCAGTGGGAGCGCGATGGCATCGTCCCCAAGGAGGTCTGGCGCAAGGCCGGCCGTGAGGGCCTCTTGAACACCATGCTGCCCGAGCCCTATGGCAGCGGGGGTGATTTTGGCCATGCGGCGGTGCTGATCGAAGAGATCGCCCGCACCGGCGCGAGCGGCCTGGGCTTTCCGCTGCATTCGGACATCGTCGCGCCCTATATCCATGCCTATGGCAACACCGCGCAAAAGGACCGCTGGCTGCCCAAGATGGCGGCCGGCGAGATGATTGGCGCGATTGCGATGACCGAGCCCGGCGCGGGCAGCGACCTCAAATCGGTGCGCACCACGGCCAAGCGCGACGGCGACCACTATGTGATCAATGGCGCCAAGACCTTTATCACCAACGGCATCAATGCCGAGATCGTCGTGGTGGTCTGCAAGACGGCGCCCGAGCTGGGGGCCAAGGGCGTGTCGCTGATCGTGGTGGAAGACGGCACGCCCGGCTTTGCCAAGGGCCGCAAGCTCGAGAAGATCGGCCTGATGGCGCAGGACACCTCGGAGCTGTTCTTTGACAACGTGCGCGTGCCGGTGGACTACCTGCTGGGCGAAGAGAACATGGGCTTCAAGTACCTGATGCACGAGCTGGCGCAGGAGCGCCTGGTGGTGGCGGTGCGGGCTGCCATGTCGATCGAGGCCTTTTTGCAGAAGACCGTGGACTACACCCGCGAGCGCAAGGCCTTTGGCCAGACGGTGTTCGAGTTCCAGAACACCCGCTTCAAGCTGGCCGAGGCCAAGGCCCAGGCCACGATGCTGCGCGTGTTTGTCGATGACTGCATGCGCCTGCACCTGAGGCGCGAGCTGACACCGGACCGTGCAGCCATGGTCAAGCTCAATGCAACAGCGCTGCAGAACAAGCTGCTCGACGAGTTTCTGCAGCTGCACGGCGGCTACGGCTACATGACCGAGTACCAGGTCGGCCGGGCCTGGACCGATGCCCGCATTGGCCGCATCTACGGCGGCAGCGACGAGATCATGAAGGAAATCATTGCCCGAACGCTTTGACCATGACCAGCGCCCCGAGCCCGCCACAGAGCGCGCCAGCGGCATAACCAGCAATAGGAGACAAACCATGCAAAACCGCCGCTCGGCCCTGGGCCGTGTGCTTACAACTGCAGCCTGCGCTGCGCTGGTGCTTGCCACCGGCAGCGCCCTGGCCGCCGACCACTACCCCAGCAAGCCCATCCGCCTGGTGGTGCCCTACCCGGCCGGGGGCGGCACCGACATCATTGCCCGCTTGATGGGCACCCAGCTGTCGCAGCGCTGGGGCCAGCCGGTGATTGTGGACAACAAGCCCGGAGCCAGCGGCATGATGGGCAACGACCTGGTGGCCAAGGCGCCCGGCGATGGCTACACGGTGCTGCTGGCCATCACCGCGCTGGTGCAGATCCCCGCGCTGTACAAGAAGGTGCCTTACCAGCTGAGCGACCTGGCGCCGGTGTCGCAGGCGGTCAAGTCGGCCGACCTGGTGTTTGTGCCGCGCAGCTCGGGCATCACCAGCCTGCAGCAGTTTGTGGCCAAGGCCAAGGCCCAGCCGGGCAAGCTCAACTACGGCTCGTACGGCAATGCCACCTCGTCGCATCTGCATGGCGAGCAACTCAAGCTCAAGGCCGGTATCGACATGGTCCACGTGCCTTACCAGGGCTCGGGCCCGGAGATGGCGGCCATGCTGGGCGGCCAGCTGGAGTCGGCCTTCATCGATGCGGCTGCCGCCTACCCGCATATCAAATCGGACAAGGTCAGCATCCTGGCGGTGACTGGCGCGCAGCGCCACCCCGCGCTGCCCGATGTGCCGACGATGGCCGAGGCCGGCTACAGCGGCTTTGAGGCCAATGGCTGGTTTGGCTACTTTGTGCCGGCCAGCACCCCGCAGCCGATTGTGGACAAGCTGGGCAATGAGCTGGCCGCCATCGTCAAGATGCCCGAGATCAGCAAGCGCTTGCTGGACATGGGCCTGATCCCCGTGGGCTCGACGCCGGCGGAGTTCAAGCCGCTGTTGGCCCGCGATGCGGCGCACTGGAAATCGATTGTCGATGCGGCGAAGATCTCGATGGATTGACGCGAAAACACAGCGCTTTAACCGGACTTCAGGGAGGTGGCGCAGTACAGGAGAACCCCAGCCATGGCAGACTATCGCCTATGTCCCCTCCCGCCTTGCTTGTTGCCGATGACCACCCCCTGTTTCGCGCTGCCGTTGTGCAGGTGATCCGGGGGCGTTTTGGCGCCTTCGAGGTGCTGGAAGCCTCCAGTGCCAGCTCGCTCAGCGCGGCGCTGGCGGCCCATCCCGGCATCGAGCTGGTGCTGCTCGATCTGACGATGCCGGGCACCCATGGCTTTTCGGCGCTGCTGCATGTGCGCGGTGCCTACCCGCAGCTGCCGGTGGTCGTCATCTCGTCCAACGACCACCCGCGCATCATCCGCCGCGCCCAGCAGTTTGGCGCCTCGGGCTTTATCTCCAAGGCCGCAGCGGCCGATGCCATCACCGCAGCCATCGAGGCGGTGCTGGAGGGCGATACCGTCTTCCCGTCGATGGCCGCTGAGCTGTCGCAGGAAGATGCCGAGCTGGCTGCGCGCCTGGCGCAGCTGACGCCCCACCAGTTCAAGACCCTGCTGTACCTGGCCGATGGCCTGCTCAACAAGCAGATTGCGCAGGAGATGGGCGTGACCGAGCACACCGTGAAGGTGCATGTGACCGCGATCCTGAAAAAGCTCGGCTGCCACAGCCGCACCCAGGTCGCCGTGCTGGTGCGCAATCTGGAGGCCGATGGCGGTATGCCCACCGACGACTCAGCGCTGCCTTAGAGCCGCCAACACAACCCTTGATACGTCGTTGCCTCGCCGGCCGCGCCAAGCCATGTCGTACTACTGTACTGCCTGCGGCTTGACGCCTAGTCTCAACCGCAAACCTTCGGTTTGCTGGGTCGTGTTACCGGCTCTTAGCAGCAGCTGGCCGACCAGCGCACGCAGCGCGGCTGGCCGTGCGGGCTGGGTCAGTACCCCCCAACCCAGCGCACTGGCCTGCTGGCTGGCGGCATCCTGCTGTTCGGCATCGGCGCTGAGCCAGACGACGCCCGGTGTTTTGGGCCCGCAGGCCAGCAGGGCGCGGATGGCCGCTGGCGTGGCATGCGCCGCATCCACCACGACAAAGGCGGGCCAGGGGCCCTGGCCGCTGCGCGCCTGTGCCAAGGCCGCCTCGGCATCGGCATGCTGTGCCACCTGGCAGCCCCAGCGCTGCAGCAGCGGCGCGGCCGTGGCGATGGCGGCTTGCCCAATGCACCAGGCGCTGTTGCCTTGCAGCGGGGCAGGGTTGCCGCCCGCAGGCGCTGCCTCGGCGGGCTGGCGTGCAGACTCCTGGGCCAGGGCGGCCTGGCTCAAAGGCACCTCCACCCAGAACACCGAGCCCCGGCCCAAGGTCGAGCGCAGTCCAATCGGGTGCTGCAGCAAGCGGCCCAGGCGGTCGACAATGGCCAGGCCCAGGCCGGCGCCCCGTTCATGCTGGCGGCCGGTTTCCAGCCGGCGGAATTCTTCAAAGATCTCGCGGTGCAGGCTCTCGGGGATGCCCGGGCCCTGGTCATGCACCTCGATGCGCAGATGCTGGCCCACGCGGCGGCAGCCCAGCACGATGCGGCCGTGGCGCGTGTAGCGGATGGCATTGGACAAAAAGTTCTGCACGATGCGGCGCAGCAGCGCCTCATCGCTGTGCACCATCGCGCGGCAGGGAATGACCTGCAGACGCAGGCCATGGCCCTGGGCCAGCACGCCCAGGCTGCTGCCCAGCTGGGCCAGCATGGGCTGCAGCGCAAAGTCACGGCGGTTCACCTCCAGCTGGCCCGATTCCATGCGCGCGATATCAAGCAGGCTGTTCAGGATATCGTCCTGAGAGGCCAGCGCCCCTGCGACATCGCTGGCCAGCTGCAAGGCCTTGTCGCCCTGCACATGCTGGCGCAGCAGCGAGGCAAACACGCGCGCGGCGTTCAGCGGCTGCAGCAGGTCATGCACGGCGGCGGCCACGAACTTGGATTTGTAGCGGTTGGCCTGCTCGGCCTCGCGCTTGGCCTGGGCCAGGTCTTCGGTGCGGTCGGCAATGCGCTTTTCCAGCGCATCGGCCAGGGAGCGCAGCTCGCGCGCGGCGTTCTTGTAGCTGGTGATGTCGGCATAGCTGGTCACAAAGCCGCCATCGGGCAAGGGGTTGCCCCGGATCTCCAGCACCGTGCCGTCGGCCTTTTCGCTCTCGCGCGCATGGGGTTTGCCGCTGCGCAGAAACTGCATGCGACGCTCGATGGCCTCGTCGATATCGCCCGAGCCCAGCAGACCCCGGCGCGCGTTGTAGCGGTACAGCTCCTCGACCGACATGCCCACCTTCAACAGGCCCGCCGGCAGCCGGAACAGTTCCATGTAGCGCGAGTTCCAGGCGACCAGGTTCAGCGCGGCATCGATCACCACCACGCCCTGGGGCAGGTGTTCCAGGCTTGGGCTGTGGCCGGCACCGGCCTGGTGGGCAGCCACCACGACGCCATCCTGCGCGGTGCGCAGCTCTTGCGCATGCTGCTTCAAAAGCGCTTCCAGCTCCTCGCGGCTGCGCTGGCGCAGGGCCGACAGGCGTTGGCGCTGGCGCGCATAGAGCAGCAGCAGCGACAGCGCCAGCCAGCTGCCGCCGGCCGCGCCAGCGGCCCACCAGGCGGACGCCACGCTGTTGTCCACATCGTGCAGGATGTGCAGTTGCCAGCCGGTATCTGGCAACGCCAGGCTTTGCCAGAGCTTGCGGCCCACGGCCGGGTCCTGCCATTGCACCAGCGCGCCGCCTTCGTCCAGCGGCTGCTCCTGCGTATAGCGCATGGTTTTGAGTGGCTGGCTGCGGTACTGCTGGGTGCGGTCCATCTCCAGCTGCGCACTGGCATCGATGGGCTTGAGCTTGCGGTAGCGCCAGTCCTCGTTGCTGGCGAGAAACACGACGCCGTTGGCATCGCTGGCCAGCACGATGTCGGGGTTCTGTATCCATTCGCGCTCCAGCTCCAGCAAGACGATCTTGATCGCGATCAGACCCAGCACGCGGTGCTGTCCGCCGGCCTCCCTGGTGATGGCGCGCGAGAGGAAGTAACCGGCCTCGCCGGTGGTCATGCCAATGCCGTAGAAGCTGCCCTTGTCCTGGGCCAGTGCCAGTTGCACATAGGGGCGAAAGCTGTAGTCCTCGCCCACGTTGCTGGAGGGGCTGCGCCAGTTGCTGGCGGCCAGCGCCACGCCCTGGGCATCGATCAAGGTAAGGGTGGATGCCAGGCTGGCACCGTTGGCCTGCTCCAGCTTGCGGTTGAGACGCAGCACCTGCTCGGGGCTCTGCGGGCTGCTCAGCGCCTCGCGCAGCTCGGCATCGAGCGCCAGCACATCGGGCAGCACCCGGTAGCGGTCCAGCCGCTGGCCCATGGCCTGGGCATACAGGCTCAGCTGGCGGTGGGCCTGCAGGTTTTCCTCGGCCAGGCTGTGCTGCAGCATCCAGTGCCAGGCGGCTGCAGCGGCTGCGGCGGTGCTCAGCAGCACGGCGCAGAAGGTCCACAGGGATTGCAGGGAGCGGCGGGGAATCATAGAGGAGGTTGTAACAATGGGCTAGGTAGTTTCCCTGGGTTTGGGTTTTCCGTAGCTCTGGGAAGGCGGCGCCTAATACTAATGTCTAATGGGCAATCTGTAAGGGCTGGGATACAAACGCGCCTCAGCGCACCGAGTTGGTGCCGAGAATATTTGGAGCCCCACCATGCAGATCGATACCACCGCCAGCCAGGCGCCCGTACAGGCACCGCCTTTTTACCGGACTTTGTACTTCCAGGTGATTATCGGCATCACCATCGGTGTCTTGTTGGGGCACTTCGAGCCCCAATATGGTGCGGCGATGAAGCCCTTTGGTGATGCGTTTATCAAGCTGATCAAGATGATCATCGCTCCGGTGATTTTCCTGACCATCGTGACCGGCATTGCGAACATGACGCACCTGAGCACCGTGGGCCGCGTGTTCGGCAAGGCCATGGTGTACTTCCTGACCTTCTCGACCCTGGCGCTGATTGTGGGCCTGATCGTGGCCAATGTGATGCAGCCGGGCGCTGGCATGCACATCAATGTGGCTGATCTGGACCAGAAGGAAGTCAGCTCCTATGTGGCCAAATCGCATGACATGACCCTGACCGGTTTTGTCATGGACATCATCCCCAAGACCTTGATCAGCCCCTTTGTTGGCGACAACATTCTGCAAGTGCTGCTGGTGGCGGTGCTGTTCGGCGTGTCGCTGGCCATGGTCGGTGACAGCGGCAAGCCGGTGCTGAATCTGCTCGAATCGCTGACCAAGCCCGTTTTCAAGCTGGTCAACATCGTGATGAAGCTCGCCCCCATCGGTGCCTTTGGTGCGATGGCTTTCACGATCGGCAAGTTCGGTCTGGGCTCGCTGCTGAACCTGGCCGAGCTGGTCGCCACTTTCTACATCACCTCGCTGCTCTTCGTGCTGGTGATCCTGGGTGCCGTGGCCCGTGCCTGCGGTTTCTCGGTGCTCAAGCTGATCCGCTACCTCAAGGATGAGCTGCTGCTGGTGCTGGGCACTTCGTCGTCCGAATCGGCGCTGCCTTCGCTGATGCACAAGATGGAAAAGGCTGGTTGCAGCAAGTCGGTGGTGGGCCTGGTGGTTCCTACCGGCTACTCCTTCAACCTCGACGGCACCAACATCTACATGACCCTGGCTGCGCTGTTCATCGCCCAGGCGACCGACACCCATCTGACCCTGGGACACCAGATTGCACTGCTGCTGGTGGCGATGCTGAGCTCCAAGGGCGCTGCTGGCGTGACCGGCGCGGGCTTCATCACCCTGGCTGCCACCCTGGCAGTCGTGCCTGAGGTGCCCGTGGCCGGCATGGCGCTGATCCTGGGCGTGGACCGTTTCATGTCCGAATGCCGCTCGCTGACCAACTTCATCGGCAATGCCGTCGCCACCGTGGTGGTGTCGCGCTGGGAGAACGCGCTGGACTACACCAAGTTGAACGCGGTGCTGAACAACGAGCCAGTGCTGGAGAATGCGCCGGTGCAGGTGCCCGTGGTGGAGACTGCCAAGGGCTGATAGCCACTCGCTCCAAAAGCAATGGCCTGCAGATGCAGGCCATTTTTGCGTCTGTGAAATGCCTGGAGCAGGCTCTTAGGGCAGCGGGCGCAGCAGGCCGACCATCGCCCGCAGGCGCAGGGTATCGCGCCCCAGCTTGCGCTGGTTGGGCAGCTTGCCAACCCAGCGCATCTGCTGCACGGTGCGCTCCAGCGCGGCGCGCACGGCAGGCTCTGTCTGCGCCAGCCAGGCCTGCCAGTCGACACGGGCGGCCTCCAGGGTGCCGGCGTTGTCCAGGAACAGCGCGGTGGAATGCGCATAGCACAGGGCATCCTTGACGATGCACAGCGCAGGCGGCAGGGTCGCCAGCGGGTCGTCTTCGAAATCGATGTAGCCGATGACGCCATCGGGGCAGCGCACCATGTTGCGGGCAAAGGCCTGGCTCAGGCAGGTACCGCTGGCATGCACGCGCTGCAAGGCCGCAAAGCCCTGCTGCCACAGCACCAGGGTGTTGGCCGGGGCTTGCCGGGCTGCTGCTTCGATCTCGTCGCTGAGCGATGGCGTATTGCCGCCGGGCAGGCCCAGGTGGCGCATCAGAAAGCCATCGGGGGCATCGGCCAGCACCATCGGCACGCGCAGGCCGCGCGCATGCAGGTCGCGCAGGCGCCGCACCTCGGTGGCAATGGCCGTGCGCCCGCCGGGGTTGACGACAGGCTGCAGCACCGGCACATCGAGAAGCCGCGAGAGCAGGCCCAAGGTCCGGTAGCGCCAGGCCGCAATCGCCGGGCCCGCCTTTTTGAGCCAGACCGATTCGCCCGGCAGCTCGTAGCGCACCACATTGAAGGTCTGGCTGGCCAGGTGCTGCTGCAAAAAGCCGGCATAGTCCGGGCGCTCGGCGGACAAGGTGCCGGGCGCGGGGTCAGCGGGGGCGGGGGGCTGTAAGGGGGAAGCGGTATCGGTCATGCGCAAGCGGGGCGCACGCCGCAGCGGCCACTCCAGCAACAGTAAAAACCTTGCATTATCGCTTCCCGCTCAGCGCCCGCCTGCCGCCTGGGGCACCATGTCATGGTGGTCGGCCGGTGCCGACGGTTTGACATGGGGCTGCGCCAGCGGCTGGAAGCTCTCGGCGCTGGCCAGCGGCCAGTAGGTGCGGAAGACGTCATGCTGGTGCGCCAGATCGTCGAGCAGCGCGCCGGGCCGCACCTGCAAGAGCAGGTTGGACAGCAGGCGCACCTCGGTGTCGCTGATGCGGCGCACGATGTGGTGGGCATTGAGCTCGCAAGGGTGGCGCAGACCGGCGGCCTGCACCAGCTCCTGCAGCGCATGCAAAGTGCTTTTGTGGAACTGGGCCACGCGCGTCGCCTTGTCGGGCACGACCAGGGCCTGCTGGCGCACGCCATCCTGCGTGGTCACGCCGGTGGGGCAGTTGCCGGTGTGGCAGGTCTGCGCCTGGATGCAGCCCAGCGCCATCATGAAGCCCCGGCCGGCATTGCACCAGTCGGCGCCCAGCGCCATCATGCGGGTGATGTCAAAGGCGGTGATGACCTTGCCGGCAGCGCCCAGCTTGATGCGGTCGCGCAGGTTCACACCGATCAAGGTGTTGTGCACCAGCAGCAGGCCTTCTTGCAGCGGCACGCCGACGTGGTCGGTGAACTCGACCGGCGCTGCGCCGGTGCCGCCTTCGGCACCGTCGACGACGATGAAGTCCGGTGTGATGCCGGTCTTGAGCATGGCCTTGACGATGGCAAACCATTCCCAGGGGTGGCCCAGGCAGAACTTGAAGCCGGTGGGCTTGCCGCCCGACAGCTGGCGCAGCCGGGCGATGAAATGCATCATCTCCTCGGGCGTGGAGAAGGCGCTGTGCCGGGCCGGCGAGATGCAGTCGATACCGACCGGGATGCCGCGCGCTGCGGCGATCTCGGGGGTGACCTTGGCGCCCGGCAGCACACCGCCATGGCCGGGCTTGGCGCCCTGGCTGAGCTTGAGCTCGATCATCTTGACCTGGGGCTGGGTGGCGTTGGCGATGTAGCGCTCTTCGCTGAAGCTGCCGTCATCATTGCGGCAGCCGAAATAGCCCGAGGCGACTTCCCAGATGAGATCGCCGCCATGCACGCGGTGGTGCTGGCTGATCGAGCCCTCGCCGGTGTCATGGGCAAAGCCGCCAATCTGCGCGCCCTTGTTCAGCGCCAGGATGGCATTGGCCGACAGTGCGCCAAAGCTCATCGCCGAGATGTTGAACACGCTGGCATGGTAGGGCTGGGTGCAGGGCGCCACCGACTGCGAGGGCGCATCGGGCGAGCCGCCAATCCAGACGCGGAAATCATGGCCATCCAGCCGTGTGGGTGCCATCGAGTGGTTGACCCATTCATAGCCGCGTGCGCCCACATCCATCAGGGTGCCGAAAGGGCGGTTGTCCGGGTCTCCCTTGGCGCGCTGGTAGACCAGCGAGCGCTGGGCACGCGAGAAGGGCAGCGCCTCGGTATCGCTTTCGATGAAGTACTGGCGCATCTCCGGGCGGATGAACTCCAGGAAAAAGCGCATATGGCCGATGACCGGGTAGTTACGCAGGATGGCGTGGCGCGTCTGGCGCCGGTCGCGCAGGCCCAGCAGCGTGAGGGCGGCGCCAGCCAGCACGGCCAGCCACCACCAGGGGCTGGCCTGCATCAGCAGCGCAATGATGCCGACCACCAGCAAGAGCATGCACAGCACCATGACGGTGTAGCGGACGGGGAAAATCTGGTTGAGCTGGTTCATGGGGGTGTCTATGCAGGTCAGACTGGCCGGGCTGGCGCGCAAATCCCGGGCTGCAGCACAGGCGCCTCGGTGGCGCTACACTGCAGGCCCTGCCTGGCGCAGCGGCCGTCTGCCATTGCAATGTTGTTACAAAACCAGACCCATCATAGGGGGCGCTGGTGGCATTGCAAGCACGCAGGGCTTTGAGCTGCGCGGCCCCCTATTGAGAGAGCTCCCATGACCCAGCCCCAGATCCCCGATGGATTGAATGACGACCAGTTGACCGAGATCGACCAGATCCTGGAAGACATGCGCACACGCGCCGAAGAGATTCCGCAGTGGGAGTTTGCGGACGGCGCACTCACCGCGCTGGTCTGCACGCGCCGCGCGGTGCCGGTCGAAGAGTACCTGCCGATGCTGGTGGGCGATGGCGAGCTGATCGAGCGTGATGCCGACGGCCAGCTGCCGCTGCTGCCGGCCTTCAAGGACCGGGCCCAGCAGGACCGCTTTCTGGAGCTGTGGCAGATCCGCTGGAACGAGGTGACCGCCCAGCTCGACGCCGATGTGAAGAGCCTGGAAGATGACGACACCTTCCAGCCCGATGCCATGGACATGCGCGGCGCGATCGCCAGCCTGCCCGAGGAAGAGCGCCAGGAGCTGGACGGCCAGGAGATTCCATCCTTCGGCCAGGTCTGGGCACTGGGCTTCATGTTTGTTGTGGAAAACTGGGCCGACGAGTGGACCGCACCGCGCGACAAGGAAGCCGCCCGCTGGTTGAACGATGCGCTGGAATCGGTGGTCGCCCTGACCGAGGACGACACCGGCACCCCCACGGTCTGCATGTATGACGAAAACGGCCCCGCCAGCACGAGCCAGGAGCGCGTGGAGACCTTTGGCGAAGCCATCTGGGCGGTGTATGACCTGCGCCAGATCTGGAAGAGCATGGGCCCACGCCAGGCCACCATCGTCAAGGGCGAGGTGCCGGGCCGCAACGACCCCTGCTCCTGCGGCAGCGGCAAGAAGTACAAGAAGTGCTGCGGTGCTTGATCGCGCGCTTTAAGCCTTTCCTCTGACAACAGCCGCTTTTGCGGCTGTTTTGCCATCCGGCCGCAGATCGTTATCGCCTCTGGCGGGCAGTGGCTCTAAAATGGCTTGGTTTTCATCTTCTTTTGTCCAAGGATCACCGATGAACCTCATGAACATCATCACCAAGCAACTGATCGAGATCATCGAGTGGACCGATGACTCGCGCGATACCCTGTCGTACCGCTGGCCCGATGAGGACAAGGAAATCAAGAACGGCGCCCAGCTGATCGTGCGCGAATCGCAGCAGGTGCAGTTTGTCTCGGAAGGCCAGTTTGCCGACCTGTTCGGCCCCGGCCGCCACCAGCTGACCACGCAGAACATCCCGATTCTGTCGACCCTGCGCGGCTGGAAGTACGGCTTCAACTCGCCGTTCAAGTGCGATGTTTACTACGTCAACACGCGCCTATTCACCGGCAACAAGTGGGGCACCTCCAACCCGGTGATGATGCGCGACAAGGACTTCGGTGTCGTGCGCCTGCGCGCCTTCGGCACCTATGACTTCCGCATCGTGCAGCCGGCCAAGTTCCTCAAGGAAGTGGCGGGCACGGACCAGAACTTCCGCCTCGATGAGTTTGCCGACACCATGCGCTCGCGCATTGTCAGCATCTTCAGCGAAGCGCTGGCCAAGGCCCAGGTGCCCGTGCTCGATGTGGCCCAGCGCTACACCGAGATGGGCGACGCGCTGCTGCAGCTGATCAACCCGGCCGTGACTGAAAAATACGGCCTGGAGATCACCAGCTTCCTGCTGGAGAACGTCTCGGTGCCGCCGGAGGTGGAGCAGGCGATCGACAAGCGCTCGTCGATGAGCGCGATCGGCAACCTGAACGACTATGTGAAGTACCAGATGGGCCAGGCGATGGCCAATGGCGGCGAAGGCGCAGCAGCGGCCACCATCCCGGCGACGATGGCGATGGGCTTTGGCATGGCGCAGGAGATGATGAAGGGCATGCAGCAGCCTTCGGGTGCGGCCGCAGCTGACCCCTTCTCGCCCGCGGCAGCGCAGGCGGCACAAGCCGCGCCTGCAGCCCCTGCTGCAGGCGGCGTGCAGGTGCTGACCCCCGAGCAGGCCGCGCAGGCACTGGGCGTGACGGTGCAGGACGTGGTGACCGAGCTGGAATCGGGCGCGCTCAAGGGCCGCAAGATTGGCAGCGCCTGGCGCATCTCGCAGGAATCGCTGAACGAATTCCTGCGCGGCTAAATCTGCGCTGATCGCGCATGCACCGCTGCCTTGGCCGGTGCATGCGCGTCTGTGTGTCCCCGTTTTGAGAACCCGTGGCGCAGACCTGCTCTGCGCCGACGCTGAGTTGGACCGTGAATTCACCCACCCCCGCCACCGATCCCTTTGCGCCACCACCGACTTCGATGGTGGCCAAGCATGTCTGCCCTGAGTGCGGCGGCAACCTGGAATGGAATGCCAAGGCCCAGTCGCTCAAGTGCCCCTACTGCGGCACGGTGGTGCCCTGGACCGAGGAGCAGCAAAAGCAGCTGGACGGCGAGGTGGTGGAGCAGGACCTGGCGGCTGCGCTGGCCAACCCCGCCAGCGGGCGCGGCTGGGGCGAGGCACGGCGTGAGTACCAGTGCCAGAACTGCCGGGCGATTTCGGTGTTTGTCGATGGGCGGGTGGCGTCGCGCTGCGATTTTTGCGGCTCACCCGCGATCCAGGCGCATGAAGAGCGCAATGATGCGATCACGCCCCAAAGCCTGCTGCCGTTCAAGATCAGCGACGGCCAGGTGCGCGACCTGATCCGCAAATGGTATGGCAGCCGCTGGTTTGCACCCAACAAGTTCAAGAACGCGGCGCTGACCGATACGCTCAAAGGCATCTACCTGCCGTACTGGACCTTTGATGCCCATGTGCAGGCCCAGTGGCGCGCCGACGCCGGCTTTTACTACTACACGACCGAGCAGTACCGCGATGCCAATGGCAACATCAGCACGCGCCAGGTGCGCCATGTGCGCTGGGAGCCGGCATCGGGCAGCCTGCAGCATTTTTTTGACGATGAGCTGGTGGCGGGCACGGTCGGGGTGCACCAAGGGCTGCTGCACAAGGTGGAGCCGTTTCCGACCCGGACCGATCTGAAACCCTATTCACCCGAGTTTGTGCGCGGCTGGACCGTGGAGCGCTACCAGGTCGACCTGAACCGGGCTGCCACGATCAACGAAGGGGATATGGACCAGCAGGTAGAGGCCCTGTGTGCGCGCCAGATTCCCGGCGATACCTACCGCAACCTGCAGGTGCAGCGCCAGTACCAGGGCCGCAGCTTCAAGCATGTGCTGGTGCCCGTCTGGCTGGTGGGCTACACCTATGGCAGCAAGAGCTACCAGATTCTGGCCAACGGCTACACCGGCCAGTTGGCCGGTGAGCAACCCTATAGCTGGGTAAAAATCATGCTGGCCGCCATAGCGGCCATCGTGGTGCTGGCCTTGTTGCTGTCGCTTTCGCAGTCATAAAGCCAGCGATGACTGCAGGGCGGGGCCGGGCTTGGCCCAGCCCGGTGCACGCTTAACGGCGGCGGCGGTTGCCGTCCATGTTGTCACCGACCTGGTTACCAAAATAGGCGCCGGCTGCTGCACCGCCAATGGTGCCCAATGTAGAGCCGAATACGGCATCACCCAATACACCACCGGCTACGGCGCCGACGCCGGTACCGATCTGGGCATTGGTGGGGTTGCTGGAGCAGGCGGTCAGGCCGCTCAGCGCCAGTACGATAGAAGCAGTGGTGATGGCAAGTCGTTTCATTGGAGTTCTCCTCTTGTTCGCATCGGCTGTCAGTCAGAAGAGTGCTGCAAACCGGATTGCTGTGCTTGCAGTGTCGCGCACAGCGGCCGTTCACCACATCGGCGAAGTCAAAGTTTGGGTGTCGGACGGCGCTTACTGCGCCGGCGCGGCCTGCACCAGCGCCAGCAGGCGGCGCAGTGCATGCTGCACGGTGGCCTGGCGGATTGCGTGGCGGTCGCCGTCAAAACGTTGCACTTCGCTGTGCAGCTGGCCGGCCACCTGCCAGCCAAACCAGACGGTGCCCACCGGCTTGCTGGCGCTGCCGCCATCGGGCCCGGCCACGCCGGTAACGGCCACGCTGACCTGGGCCTGGGACTGGGCAATCGCACCCTGGGCCATCGCGCGGGCCACCGGCTCGCTGACGGCGCCGTGGGCGGCAATCAGCGCTGCGGGCACATCCAGCATCGCGGATTTGGCACGGTTGGAGTAGGTGACAAAACCGCAGTCCAGCCATTGGCTGGAACCGGGCCGCTCGGTGCAGGCACCGGCAATCAGGCCGCCGGTGCAGCTTTCGGCAGTGGCCATCATCCAGCCCCGTTGGCCCAGGTGCTGGGCCAACTGGGCGACGGCTTCGGGGATGGGCGGCCCATCTTTGGTCAGCAAGGCGGCGGTGGCGTTCATAGCAGATGTCTCCCGATGGCGATGACGAGCAGGGTGCAGAAAGCGGCGACCAGATCGTCCCAGATGATGCCCCATCCGCCGCCCCAGCCAAAGCCTTTGAAGCAGCGGTCTGCCCAGCGTACCGGCTGGGGTTTGACGGCATCGAAAAAGCGGAACAGCACAAAGGCCGTCAACTGGCCCCAAAAGCCTGTGGGCATGACCAGCCACAGAATGAGCCAGAAGGCGATGATCTCGTCCCAGACGATGGCGCCGGGATCGGCCACGCCCAGGTTGCGCGCGGTGGCCGTGCAGGCCCACCAGCCCAGTACCAGCGATGCTGCAATGACCCAGCCAATCGCCGCCGGCGTGAGCCACAGCTGCAGCACCAGGTAGGCGACCCAGGCCCAGAGGGTGCCCACTGTGCCCGGTGCAATGGGGCTCAGGCCGGAGCCAAAGCCCAGCGCCATCCAGTGCAGGGGATTGCGCAGCATAAAGGACCAGTTGGCGCGGCGGGGGGGCGCTGCGGCACTGGGCGCGGGGGTGGAAAACGGCGTGTCGCTCATGCCCGCCATCATAAGCCTGCAGGCCGCTGCTGTGCAGTGGCGGCCGACCTGGCTGGCTCAGGATGCGAAGTGGTCAAACGAGGCCCAGCGCTGCGCCATGGCCTGGCCCTGCGCATCGCGCACACGCAGGCCTGGTTCAGCGGTGATGCGGCCGATGCGCTGCACCGGTGTGTTCGCTGCCAGGCTGGCCTGCTGTACGGCGCCGCGCCGGTCTGCGGCGGCGGTAAAGCACAGCTCGTAGTCATCGCCGCCTGCCAGGCAGCACTGCAGTTGCAAGTCGATGGGCAGAGGGAGCGCCGTGGCGGAGCTGCCTGCCGTCGCCGCCATGCAGGCCAGCACCTGGTCGGCCTGCAGCTCCGCACCCACACCACTGGCTTGCAGGATATGGCCCAGGTCGCCGACTAGGCCATCGCTCAGGTCCAGCGCGCTGCTGGCGATACCGCGCAGCGCGGTGCCCAGGGCCACGCGGGGGCTGGGGCTTTCGAGCCGCTGGCGCGCAGCGGCCAAGGCGGCGGCTGGCAGTTGCACGTGGCCCAGCAAGGCTTTGAGCGCCAGGCGGGCATCGCCCAGGTGGCCGCTGACATAGATGTCATCGCCGGGCTGGGCGCCGCTGCGCAGCAGCGCCTGGCCGGCCGGCACCTCGCCAAACACGGTGATGCAGATGTTCAGCGGGCCCTGGGTGGTGTCGCCGCCGACCAGCTCGCAGCCATGGGCATCGGCCAGGGCGAACATGCCCTCCGAGAAGGCTTGCAGCCAAGGCCCATCGACAGCGGGCAGGGCCAACGCCAACGTAAAAGCCACCGGCTGCGCGCCACTGGCCGCCAGGTCGCTGAGGTTGACGGCCAGCGCCTTGTGGCCCAGCGTGCGCGGGTCCACATCGGCAAAGAAGTGGCGGCCCTGCACCAGCATGTCGCTGGAGATGGCCAGCTGCATGCCGGGCTGCGGCGCGAGCAGCGCGCAGTCGTCGCCGATGCCAAGCACGGCCCGCCGCACCGGGCGTTGGAAATACTGCGCAATCAACGCGAACTCGCCCTGGGCCATGTCAGTGTTCTCCGGGTGGGGTGTGGCGGCTCAGGCGCAGCGGCAGCAAAAAGCTCAGCGGCCGCGTCAGCACCCGCTTGATCAGCGCCTTGTAGATGTGCGAGCGCTCGACATTGCTGACGTTTTGCGCGCGCAAGGCCAGGCGGAATGCGAGGTAGAAGCTGACCAGGATGTTGAAGCCGCCCAGCAGCGGCAGCGCCGCCACGCAGAGCCAGAAGCCGTGGAAATGCAGCACCTCCAGGCCCATGCTGGTGGCGGCTGCGGCGATCTGGCCGGCGGCCAGGGTCACATGGCGGATATCGAGCGGCAGGCCAAAGAACTGGGCCACCACGGGGATCAGACCCAGCATGAACCCCAACGAAATGTTCGAGGCAAAGCCGGAGATATTGCGGCGCATGAAGGCCGCCCAGCGTGCGGCCCGCGCCTTGCCCAAAAAGCGCGTGATGCGCGGGTTGTAGCGGATCGCCGAGTCCATGTGGTGCAGCACGAACCAGTTCTCGGTCCAGCCGGCGATGATGCTGGAGGAGAACAGCAGCACCCCGGTGAAGGCCGCATAGAACACCGAAGGCCCCCAGAGGCTGAGCGACTTCAAGGTCTGCTCGGCCTCGTGCTGGTCGATAAAGGGTGCGCCGGTGGCGCGGGCCCAGCCCCAGGTCAGCAGCAGCACCATCGGGAAGACGGTGAACACATTGCCCAGCACGGCGGCCACCTGGGAGCGCACCAGGTAGCTGACCTCGTCGACAAACGACGCAATGCCTGCCTCGGTATCGCCCGATTCCTTGAGCTTGGCGGCCATCGCAGGGGCGGTCATCGCTGGCTGCTTGGTGGCGACGGTGAAGTGCAGCAGCTGGATCAGCACAAAGCTGATCGCGTAGTTGATGCCTGCCAGGAATCCCGCCCAGAACGCGGAGATGGCAATCGCGTGCAGCGAGAACTTGATCAAGGTGGTGAAAGCCATCACCAGGCCGCCGCCGGCCGCCTTGCGCGCCATCTGCGCGTATTCGCGCTTGTCGCGGGTGATGTAGTGCTCGCCGGTCTCGGCGCTGCGCTCGGCCACCTTGGAGGCCAGCAGGGACGAGTTGGACGAGATCAGCGCGCGGATGCTCTGCCGCTCCAGGCCGACGGCCACCAGGTGCGCCAGCAGCTTGGCGGTGATGACCTTGGGGTTGGCCGACAGCAGGCAGTCGAGCAGCTCGCGCACGCGCAGGATGCGCATGCGCAGCTGGCGCAGCCGGAACACGACGCCGACCGACACGCCATTGTCCTCAAAATGCTCGTAGATCGACGCTACGGCAGTGCGGCATTCGTCCAGGCTGCGGCGCACGCTCTCTTCGGCCTCCAGCACATCGGCAGCCTTGGGACTGTGGTGCAGCATCGCGCGGCGCAGCTCTTCCACACCGCTGATCAGGCTGTAGAAGGGCTGGGTGTTCTTGGCGCTGCCGCTCATGCGCAGGCGCAGTTCCGGTGCAAAGCCGGCCGCCAGAATCTGGCCCGCGCAATAGGTGATCGCATTGAGAACCAGATGCTGCCAGGGCGAGAGGCGGTTGCCGTAGTGCTCCAGCCCGGCAATGCTGCCGGCATCGACATCGCTCTGCGCGATCTGGGTGGGGACGACCATCACCTCCAGCGACACAAAGCCGGGTGACAGCAGCTGGGCGATGCGCTCCAGCAAGGGCTTGTCCATGGCCTTGAGCCACTGGGCATCGAAGGGCGTGTGCAGCGCCATCGAGAACAACACGGTGGCGTCGATGGTCTCGGGGGTGGAGGGCAGCAGTTTCCAGCGCAGGCGCTCTGCCATCTCGTTGAAGAACGCGGTGCGGGGCGCAAACCCAAAGTCCGCCAGCAGCGCGGTCAGGTCGATGGTCTGCAGCTGCACGGCCCACCAGCGCTGCACTTTTTCTCGCAGTGCGGCATCGCCATCGATGGCGTCCAGCAACTGGCTGACGCGGGCAATGGCCGCATCGACCGAGTTCTGCTGGCCGCGGATCCAGGCGAAGATTTCAATGATCCAGAGGTTGCGCTCGGCCAGCGGTGCATCAGGGTTGAGACCCGCCAGCAGCTGGGGCAGGGGGTCTTGCTTTTTCTTGCGAAACATCAGTGCAGCACTCGTCCTTGCGCCAGGTCGTCGTCTTGGGCGGGGTACTGGGTCGCATCGAGCACGAAACGCGGGATCGGGCAGTCAAAAGTATGTGCCTCGTCACTGATGCACAGATAGCTGCCTTCCATGCTGCCCTGGGGGGTGGCCAGGCGGCACTGGCTTTGGTACTCAAAGGATTCGCCGGGTGCGAGCAGCGGCTGGTGGCCCACCACGCCCAGTCCCTTGACCTCCTGAACCAATCCAGTCGCATCCTTGATGATCCAGTGCCGTGCAATCAGCTGCGCAGGCACATCACCACTGTTTCGGATGATGATGCTATAGATAAAGTGAAACACGCCGGCCTCGGGCATGGACTGCTCAGGCAGGTACTGCGGTGTCACTGACACCTCAAACTGGAACTTTGGCATGTGAAACTGGATTGAAGTCAGGTAGAAATACTAACTGCGACAATAGAGGGATGAGCTCCACCTACCGAATTGCCCCCTCGATCCTGTCTGCAGACTTTGCCCGCCTGGGCGATGAAGTGCGCAACGTACTGGCCGCTGGCGCGGACTGGATACATTTTGACGTCATGGATAACCATTACGTCCCCAATCTGACCTTCGGCCCCATGGTCTGCGCGGCCTTGAAGCCCCATGCCATCAAGCCCGATGGCACGCTGGCGCCTATCGATGTGCACCTGATGGTGCAGCCAGTGGACGAGCTGGCCGCCGCCTTTGCCCAGGCAGGCGCCGACTATATCAGCTTCCACCCCGATGCTTCGGCCCACGTACACCGCAGCATCCAGGCGATCAAGTCACAGGGCTGCAAGGCCGGTCTGGTATTCAATCCCGCGATGCCGCTGGATGTGCTGGACTGGGTGATCGAGGACATCGACCTGATCTTGCTGATGAGCGTCAACCCCGGTTTTGGTGGCCAGAGCTTTATCGATTCGACCCTGCGCAAGATCGAAGCCACCCGCAAGCGCATCGATGCCAGCGGCAAGGACATTCGCCTGGAAGTCGACGGCGGCATCAAGGAAACCAATATCCGCCGCGTGGCGGATGCGGGTGCCGACACTTTTGTGGCCGGCAGCGCGATTTTTGGCAAGCCCGATTACAAGGCCGTGATCGACCAGATGCGGGTGGCACTGGGGTGATGGTGTTGCCCTGAGGATGGGCGATAAAAAGGCTCAGGCAATGGGTTGCCGGAGCCTTTCTTTTTTGTGAAAGCGCCTATCGCAGCGCCGCAGCGGACCCTTAGTTGACCGCCTTGATTTCGCGCCAGTTGATCAAGCGTACGCCCAGAGCGCCAGGCGTGTTGAGCTTCAGCTCGGTGGTTTGGCCTGTGGCATCTCCGATCAAGCCACGCAGCACGCCATCCACCTTGAACAGCACATTGTCGGTCGGTGAGCTGTTCAGTGCTACAAACTCAACGATCTCACCGTTGTTGTTAGGGTTCTTGAGCACTGAGAAGCCACGCGCGTAGTCGACTGCGTAAGCGCGGCCCTGACCTGCGGGACTACAGGCATCGCCGCTGGTTAAGGTAGCCGTGAACAAAGCCACACCATCAGCCGCAGTCGGGGTCACCACAATGCGCCAAGCAATGTTATTGGTCTTGCCCAGATCATAGTACCAGCCGCGAGAGTCCGTTGGAATCGTCACTGCCGTGGTCAACGATGACACCTGCGTCAGTTCAGCACGGGTCAAGGCACTGGCAGGCGCAGCCGCAAATGCTTTGTTGTCACCGTCCAGAACTGCGTAAAAGCTCTGCCGCTGGGCAAGGGCAATGTCTTGGCCGTCAAGCAGTTTGCCGGTACCCAACAAAATGGTGCGAGCTCGCGTGTTGGGATGAATTTCCGGAATGGGCGCCACGGTTATGGGCTGCGCACCAGTGTCCGGCGACGCTGTCTGGAATAGAACGATGGGCGTGTCATAGGCGCCGGTGGTCTTGCTCAGGTCAAAGCGCCAGAGCTTGCCATTCAAATCTCCAACGTAGACGGCATCGGCCTGTCCATTGGTGTAGTCATTGATGAAGGCAGAGGCTTGTGCCAATCCAGGCGCATCCACCCCAGTGCTGATAGTCTCCAGTAAGGCTCCGGTGGCAGGGTTGACCAGGAAAAGGTAGCCCAGACCATCGTCGTTGTTGTAGCCCGAGGTCAGAATAAGCGTCCAGCCATATTTGGCGGTCTTAACCATGATGGGCGCACCATAGCTGTAGCCCAGGTGGGAGAAGCCCGTGGTGGTATTGCTGATTTCCCAAAGCACCTTTCCAGCAGCTCCTGTCTCGGTGCTCATGTCGGATGGACTGGTGATGTCGATCGCGTAGAAGCCCTTGCCACCTTTACCCAGGCCACCTACAACAATCGTTTTCCAGGTGTTATCTGATAAGGTTGACCCGTGGGTGCTCTTGAAGTCCAGGTCAAACACCTGAGGGGTGGCGTCAACATAGTAACGGTGCACGTAAGCGGGGTTTCCGATGGCAGCCAGGCCATTGCTGTTTGCTTGCGTGGAGGTAGTGCCATCTGGACCATAGAACGTCTGTCCGGGAATGTAGGCAAAAACTTCCTTGCCGGCGTTGGCGCCTGTTGTGCTGCCATTGAGCGCATGGAGCATGCCGTCATTTCCACCGAAAAGCACCAAAGGCGTGCGAGAGGTCTGTGCGGTCTTATATGCTGCATAGCCTACGTTATAAGCCTCGGTGTATGGCATCTTGGGGGCGGTAGAAAGGACGATCTTGGAATTGACAATATCGCCCAGCGGGCTCATCCGCATACGATAGGCATTGGTTCCCCCAGAGGTACCCACTTCGTTGGTTTTGTCGCCACGCAGGTAGTTCAGGTAGTTGCCGGAATCATCGCCAGTAACATAGCTGGTATCCAATGCCGACTTCAGGGTGGCGGACAGACTTGCTGTTCTAAATGGAACTCCGCGTGGGCTGGTGGCATGGTTCTTGTCCCAGGTGACCACCACACGCCCGGTGTTCCAACCGGTACCAGCGAATTGCGTTTGCAAACTGGTATCGGTCGACCATAGGTCCGTCAAGGACGACCCCGAGCTCGTGAACGCCAGCGTGGCGGCCTTCACTGTGCCCGTCCAGTATTCGCTGCCATAACTGGCAGAGTACGAGGTCGTGCCTGAGGCGGAGATGACATTAGACGTCGGCGTTACTGCAGTGGTGAATGCATTCACCGATGCTGCAATGCTGTTGAATGCATCGGTCAGGCCCTGCACCATCTGCCCGGCATTGCCTGCCAAGAAGTAGTTCTTCGGACGCAAGCGTGTTTTCTTGTTGGAATTATTGAACTGGCCCCGGGGGTACATGGTGATGGACTCACCGGAAGACCAAGTGGACTCCGCCAAATCAGGCGTAGCTGCGGGGTCAATACCTTCTGGCACCCTGAACCCGCCATATTTTGCGGCCAACCAATAGGGGTTTCTGTCCTGGGCGTACTGTCCCTCCATGACGTCCATCCAGTAGGTTTCGATGGTCTGCTTGCCAGGCATGGCGGTATCGGTTCGCATGTCATTGACATGGTTGCCGTAGGCCAATCCAGCTATAAATCCTGATCCTGGGCTGGAACCCCAGCGTCTATTGCGGCTCTTGACATCTCCTCCCTCAGCATCTTCGACCAGCCCTGTCCAGTCCCAAGATTTATTGAAGCTATCTGCGGTGACTAGCGCGGGTACTGTGCGTGTTACGGCGTTAGGAATGCCATTGTTTTGAGGGGTTGCCACGTCATAGTGGGTATTGCTGTCGCCGATGCCAAGAATAAAGTTCTTTTGGCAAGAGTAAATGATCGGGTCAGTCCAGTTTGTATCAGCGGGGAAGTTATCTTTCTGAGCCAATGTTGCGCCATTTGTCCATTCGGGAACATTGCCTTTATTCTGAAAATAACGAACAGCTGCGTAGTACATCTCACTGACGTTATCGTACGACATATACCCTTTGGAGTAGTTGCCGAACTGGTTCAGATAGTTCATGACGCCGCTGTTGCTCACGCCGCTGGCAGTTGCCAGCGCTGAATCAGGGTTGCCCACCATGATGCCGGTAGAGCCATCCCATTCCTTCGTGGTATTGGTTTCCGGCGTAGTGGACATTGCTACAGGTTTGGTCGGGCCGATAAAACCCATTTTTGCCCGCAAAACTCCGCCTTGGCGGCTACCGCCGCCTTGGTTCAAATATCCAAAGGCGCTATAGCGAATTTTTTCGGAATATTTCTGCATCAGGCCTTCGGGCTTGTAGCTGCTGCCATATCTGACACAGTTGCTCTCCAAGCCACCGCTGGCCGTGGTGTTGTCGCAGACTTTGACTCGGATCTTTACATAGTAGTTGCTGCTGCTGCTGGTCGTTCCGTCACCATAGTGCTTTAAGTTATTAGGGTTATCAGCTTGGTAGTTTGTGCTGTTGGCCGTTGAAAATACCATGTCAACGCCTTTGCCCCAGAGTCTGGTATTGAATCTGGTCCCGGTCATCGGTGTGACTTTAGTGACATCGGATCCTGTTAACTTGTTTCCAGTTCCAATATCTGTTCCGCGGTAAGGATAGTTGCCAGAAGCTGAGCCTTGTGCCGAGCCATAAGCCTTTTGCAAAATCGTTGCTGAGGAAGTGTCGGTTTCTCGGTAGCCACCGGTCAATGCCCAGCGAAACGGGTCAATCGTCTGCATGCTGACCCAGTTCATGAAGTTTCCACTCCATTTGTTGGAGCAGGTATGGTTGTTTGCCTTGCCCGCTGGTTGGAAGTAACTGGTATCAGGGGCCGTCTTGACGTAGGTGTAGTCGTAGCACTTCTCTGGGTCAAAATAGCCCAAGTAGGTGCTGGCGTGCACATAGTCACCCAAATTCGCAACGCTGATGGCGGTGGGGTATTCCACCGACAAAGCCAAAGCCAGATTGCCTGGCACATTCATGGTGGAGAACAATGGCGCGTCAGCGAGGGCGACCGCATGGCTTGAGGTGGCAGTACTTGCAGCGAGGGTCAGAATACCCATCAGTCGAAGTAACTTGACTCTGGTTTTTTTCATAAATACCTCTTAATTGGGCTTCAGAAACGTGTTCTGGATATAGGTCTCTGAGCCTCTAGGGCCTTGAACGCGGATGCTCACGCGATAAATGGGGGCAAAGCTGGGAGGAATTGCCATTCCTGCCTGGGTGCTACTTCCGCCTAGGATCGGCTTGCTATCCGGGCTCTTGATGCAATGCTTGACGCCTAAAGTTGCAGCATCACCGGCTTGGTCACAGAGGCGCTCCACAACATAACGAATCTTGGTGCTGCTGTCAGAGTCGCTGATGTCGTTGCTGGCCACACCAACAGTTTCAAACGTCGTGTCGTTGATCAGCGCCAGAGGAATACCTTGGCTATTGGTGGTTAAGGCCCGTGCGCTGTAATTGTTGGCGGTGCTGTTCGCCGCCAGGCTGCTATTTGTGGCCAGTGCACCGCCTGGGCGAAAGATCTCGTACATGCGCACATTCACTTGCTCCGCTCGAGAGACCATATCTTGCTGGAACGAGATATTTCCCGCAGAGAAAAGAGTCATCCCGCTGGAGCGCATGATCGAAACGGTTGCAACCAGCAATACAGACAGAGCAATCAAGGTCAGTAGCAGAGAAAATCCGCGCTCACCTGCGTTGGCAAGTATTGGTAAATGCTTTTTTTGCACATGCAGTGGGTCGAGAGTGGTTTTCATGGATCAATCAGCAAGTTATTGCGCAGCGGAATGACACTTTCGGTCACCCGATAACGGAACATGCGTTGGGCATCCGTCAATGTAATTTCTCGTTTGAGAGAGTCGCCCAAGCTGCCAAATGCATAAAGCTTCTCTGGGCTGATATCTGTTTGTTTGATGCCTCTAGTAAAGGTAACCACCGCAATTCTTATGGCAAGAATTTGACGAATTTTCTGCTTGGACGCCATTACTACAGATGCTTTCCAGGCGTCGCTGCCCGGGTCGACCCAACTGTCAACTTTTCCATCCGAATCAGTGTCTACGCCGTAGAGCGCAAAGATGTGAGATACATCTTCCGCAATGGGTTGTGGCGTCGTTGCTCTTGTGCGGAGCATGTCGTATTCATAGAGAGAGCCGTCAGTGCCTGTGCCGATCAACATCATTGATGGATAAGCAGCAGTAGTGTTGCCGATGGCGGTGGCAAAGGCTCCGTTAGAACTCACAATCTGTTCAAGGGTGCTAGTAGCACCTGTTTGCCCTGCTGTGTAATACGCACCTCCCAAAGTGACCGTATCGATGACTGTCGGTGGTGTACTGGAGCCTGGGGAAGTTGTGGCACTGATTTGCGAGACATAACAATCATGCAGTCCATCGACGGCGACTAACAAAAGATCGTTGGTCTTATAGCCAATGGCTGTATCAAATCCCAGGCTGGTCCCGGTGAGGTTGGTGATGAAGCGTGGGACATCGGCCATCGAGCCGTTACCACCCATCACAAAGAGCACGTCGGATTCGTTGCCTCCAATGCCCTTTTCAATAATGACTGGGGCAACCACTGGACTTTTGAGACTGACCACACTGTCAAACGGCGAAGCAAGAGTTGCCGCAGGTACAAGCGCGGTGTCAGATTTGGAAACGCGTAAGCCGCAGCCGAAAAAGCCCAATCCCCAGGCATTTGAGAAACCTGATCCTGCACTACGCGCGATTTGATCAAGCTGGATGACGGCCAAGTTTGAGCCTTGGTCTCTTTCGTTCACCGCAGCCGTGATTCTCTGCTGGCGCAGAGCTACAACAATGATGGACGTTACGGCGAGACTCAGGAACAGTCCCACGGTCAGTGCGACCATCAGTTCAATCAGTGTCATGCCGCGCTGGGTATTGCGTTTTTGCCGTTTCATTTAGGAATCACCACTTTGGTAATGAACTGGCTTTTCTCTTCCCCGTCTGTGGAACTCGAGGTGCTTTGCAGCTTGCGTGTGTTGGAGAGCCATTTGATTGAAATCGTGGCATCGGTGCCGCTGGTGTTTTCGGTGATCTCCCCTTCTCCTCTTGGCAAAGATTCGCTGACTTGTTCTTTCCACGCTTCTACGGCGCCATCGCTAAGCGTGGTGCTCTTGATGGCCCACATCTCGCTGGTAGCGCTATTAGCGAGCATTGCAGCCATACTACGGTCTTGTGCGTCAGTACTCGCTTGCAACGCCCGGGTTTGTATGCCTACAAGGCCGACTACACCCAATGAGAAGATTACGAGAGAAACGAGGACTTCAATCAGTGCAAAGCCTCGTTCTGATTGCCTAGTATTTGGGTTCATGGTGCTGTGTTCATGAGCAGGTAAATGAGCCACTTGCATCGTCCTTGCCTGAGCAGGTGGAAATACGTCCCATGGGAGAAATGATGACTTGCCAAACTTTGTCACCCCTAGAGGCGTAGAGCCGAACATTGGCCCCTTTGCTGGAGTCCACCGTGCAATTAGCGGTGGTGATTCCTGTGGCGGTATTGGCTTTGAGGGTGCCATCAGGCAAGAAGCAAATGCCAGCTGATGTCGCTTTCAGCGCGACATCAGCCGCGTTTTCCGTGAAACCACCGACATTGATCACAGCTGGAGTAGATGCATCGGAGCTGCTGGCCAGGGGCAACACAACCGTTGCCCAGCTTCTACCCTCTGCATTACCGGCCAGCGTGCTGGATGGATCTACGCTGGATGTCAGCGTGAAAACGATTTCTCTATTACGCCTTAAAGCCTCTGTCTGCGCCGTCTTGAGGGCTGCAGCCAATTCGACGGCTTTGCCCTGGGCGCGGTTTTCGGCCATGAAAACCTGGAATGACGGCAGCGCAATCGCAGCCATCACAGCAAGAACAGACAGCGACACCGTCAACTCGACCAAGGTGAAGCCACGTACAGTCTGTCGGCTCAGGTTACTTAAGTGGGGCATGCCTGCCCCTTGCGGATCATCCAGCCGTTCGCCGCCGAACAGGTGTTGTAATTGGAGTTGGCGGGAACAGCTGTCGTCTTGCGCTCGTTGAGCTGGTTGATCGTGTAAGTAAACCCGTTCGCCATGTTTTTGCCGGTGGCGGTGATGGTGAACTCGTTGCTGTCTCTGGTCCCTGAGCAGGTGACATCAAAAGCATCCAGTGAGCGAGTGCCAGCACAAGGTGCATTGTCACCAGCGTATGTGCGGTGGTCCTGGTAGAAGCGCTCCATGTCGGTGCGTAGTCCTTCCATAATCCCGACCGCATCAGCGATCTTGCTGCGCAGAACATAGTCTTTGTAGCTGGGTAGTGCAATGGCGGCCAGAATGCCAACGATGGCAACTACGACCATCAACTCGATCAAAGTGAATCCGCGAATTCGCTGGGGCACGTGCATGGGAGTCTTTTCAATTGCATTTTGCGCGTCGCCGAAGCGACCGATCGTACGCAGCTCTGCCACGGGGTGAGCAGTGCTGTAGCTTGCTAAGCCAAGGTTCATAAAAGCCTCTTCAAGTCAAGCCACGAGGAGCGTGGGGCTATATAGAGCAATTCTAGGTAGAGGTGCCAGCTAGTGAAGGGGCATTCTGGCGAGCGGCTCATCTGGGCAGATGAGTGGTAGCGCTTGCGTTCGGGTAATCGGACAGCAGGCAGGTAGCCATGCGTTAAGCTCACTGCTGGCAACGGGCCACCGAAAATATGTCGATTTCACAATCATTGAATAAATCTGTAATGACTGATGTGAACAAAACCTTGCAGCGCTGCGAAGCCGTCATCGTCGACCTCGACGGCACCATGGTCGACACCATGGGGGACTTTGCCGAGGCGCTCAACCGCATGCTGGCGGATCTGCAGCTGCCGGCGATCGATGTGCAGACCATTGAACCGATGGTGGGTAAGGGGTCGGAGCATTTGCTGCGCGCGGTGCTGACCCATGTGCTGGCCCAGGTGCACCAAGCGAGTGGCCAGCCCGTGCCGGCTACCGAGATCGACAACCGCTATGCGCAGGCCTGGGAGCGCTACCAGCACCACTACCTGGCCATCAATGGGCGCTTCTCCCGCGTGTATGACGGGGTGGAGAAGGGCTTGGCGCAATGGCGCGCCAAGGGGCTGAAGATGGCCTGCCTGACCAACAAGCCGCTGTCCTTTGCCGAGCCGCTGCTGCGCGCCAAGGGCTTGCGCGACTATTTTGACCATGTGTTTGGTGGCGATTCCTTCGAGCGAAAGAAGCCCGATCCGCTGCCGCTGCTCAAGACCTGCGAGGCGCTGGGCAGCAAACCGGCCTTGACTTTGATGGTTGGCGACAGCAGCAACGATGCCGAGGCGGCGCACAACGCCGGCTGCCCGGTGGTGCTGGTCAGCTATGGCTACAACCACGGTCAGCCGATCCGCCAGGTGGCGGCGGCTGGCTATGTGGATGCGCTCAGCGAGCTGCAAGCCTGAGGCAGCTCGGTGGACGGACTACACCTGACGGCCGATCTGTATGACTGCCAGTGCCCGGCGGCCTGGCTGGTCGATGCGCAGGCGCTGGCTGCGCTGTGCAACCAGGCAGTGGCCGATGCGGGGCTGACGCGCATGCATGACAGCTGGGTGCCGTTTCCCGGCCACAACGGCCAACCCGGTGGTGTTACCGGCGTGGTTTTGCTGGCCGAGTCGCATGTGGCCATCCACACCTGGCCGGAGCTGGGCCATGTCACGCTGGATGTCTACGTCTGCAACTTCTCGGGCGACAACTCGGCCAAGGCGCAGCAGGTCGTCGATAGCCTGGTGGCTGCTCTGCAGCCCAGGCGCTGCCAGCACCAGCGGCTGCAGCGGGGCAGTCTGCAGGCGGGCCCAGGGGCGGCTGCGGGCTTGCCGCGCTGAAATCCCCGGTTTTCTGGTTTTTAAACTGTAGTTTGTGGTTTCGTTTGCTACACTAGGCGCCATGTTCATCCATCACGCAGTCATTACAGGTCGTTCCGACCGGGGAGCTTGGCCCTGGCGTAAGCCTGTATCTATGCCTGTTTGATTGCCGCTGGGTAACACGCCCCAGCGTGCGCCCGAGGGCTGGTTGCAAGACCAGTCCACCAAAGATGAACTGCAGCGCACGATACGCACACATCCAGCGTGCGCTGCTCAAGCTGGGGATGGTTCTTCGTGATCACCGAACTCGAATTCAAAAGTCTGGCCAACCAAGGCTACAACCGCATTCCTCTCGTCGCAGAAGCGTTTGCGGATCTGGAAACCCCTCTCTCCCTGTACCTCAAGCTCTGCCACACGCATGACGATGGCAAGCACAGCTTTCTGCTCGAATCCGTGGTCGGGGGCGAGCGTTTTGGCCGTTACAGCTTTATCGGCCTGCCTGCCCGCAGCCTGCTGCGCGCCAGCGGCTTTGGCGCCGATGCCCGCACCGAGGTGGTGACCGATGGCCAGGTGGTCGAGACCCATGCGGGCAATCCGCTGGATTTCATTGCTGATTACCAAAAGCGCTTCAAGGTCGCGCTGTCGCCCGGTCTGCCGCGCTTTTGCGGTGGTCTGGCGGGGTATTTTGGCTATGACGCGGTGCGCTATATCGAGAAAAAGCTCGAGAACAGCTGCCCGCCCGACACCCTGGGTACGCCCGACATCCTGCTGCTGCAGTGCGAAGAGGTCGCTGTCATCGACAACCTCTCGGGCAAGCTCTACCTGATCGTCTACGCCAACCCAGCCGAGGCCGAGGCCTATTCCAAGGCCAAGAAGCGCGTGCGCCAGCTCAAGGAGCAGCTGCGCTACTCGGTCAGCGTGCCGCAGATCAAGGCCGGAGACAGCTACCCGTCCGAGCGCAGCTTTGCCAAGGCCGATTACCTCCAGGCCGTGCTGGAGGCCAAGGAGATGATTGCCGCCGGCGACTTCATGCAGGTGCAGGTGGGCCAGCGCATCCAGAAGCGCTACACCGAGAACCCGCTGTCGCTGTACCGTGCGCTGCGCTCGCTCAACCCCAGCCCCTATATGTATTACTACCACTTTGGGGATTTCCAGGTGGTGGGGGCCAGCCCCGAGATCCTGGTGCGCCAGGAGCAGGTCGAGGAAGGGCAGAAGATCACCATCCGTCCCCTGGCCGGCACCCGCCCACGCGCCGCAACGCCGGAAAAGGACAAGGCCACCGAGCTGGAGCTGATCAACGACCCCAAGGAACGCGCCGAGCATGTGATGCTGATCGACCTGGCGCGCAACGACATCGGCCGCATTGCCAAGACCGGCTCGGTCAAGGTGACCGAGGCCTTCGCGGTGGAACGCTACAGCCATGTGATGCACATTGTCAGCAATGTCGAGGGCATCCTCAAGGACGGCATGACCAGCATGGACGTGCTCAAGGCGACCTTCCCGGCCGGCACCTTGTCGGGTGCGCCCAAGGTGCATGCGATGGAAGTCATCGACCAGCTCGAACCGGTCAAGCGCGGCATCTATGGTGGCGCCTGCGGTTACCTGAGCTTTGCCGGCGACATGGACCTGGCCATTGCGATCCGCACCGGTGTCATCAAGGACGGCATGCTCTATGTGCAGGCGGCAGCCGGCGTGGTCGCCGACTCGGTGCCCGAGCTGGAATGGAAAGAGACCGAACACAAGGCCCGCGCACTGCTGCGCGCTGCTGAACTCGTTGAAGAAGGACTGGAATGACCCGCGCTATCGACAAAGTAGAAGACTGCAACACCATGGCCGATGTGCGCCGCAATGTGAATGCGCTCGACGACATCCTGGTGCCCCTGCTGGTGGAGCGCGGCGGCTACATGACCCAGGCCGCCAAGGTCAAGAACAACCCCGAATTGGTGCGCGATGAAGAGCGTATCGAGACCATTGTCAGCCGCGTGCGCGAACGCGCTGCGCTTGAAGGCGGCCAGCCCGATGTGATCGAGGCCATCTACCGCGCGATGATGGAAGCCTACATCGCCTACGAACACCGCGAACTGGCCCGCTTGCAAGCGGGCGGCAAACCCCGGGAGTGACGATGAAAAAACTGTTGATGGTCGATAACTACGACAGCTTCACCTACAACATCGTGCAGTACTTCGGTGAGTTGGGGGTCGAGGTCGTGGTGGTGCGCAATGACGAAACCTCGCTCGAGGCCATCGCCGCCCACCAGCCCGATTGGCTGGTCATCTCGCCCGGTCCCTGCTCCCCGGCCGAAGCCGGCATCTCCATTGAGGCAATCCAGCACTTTGCCGGCAAGCTGCCGATTTTGGGCGTATGCCTGGGCCACCAGGCCATTGGCGCGGCCTTTGGCGGCCAGGTGGTGCGGGCTGTGCAGCAAATGCATGGCAAGACCAGCGTGATCACGACCACGCAAGAAGGCGTGTTTGCCGGTCTGCCTGCGCAATTCACCGTCAACCGCTACCACTCGCTAGTGATCGAGCGCAGCAGCTGCCCCGATTGCCTGGAAGTGACGGCGACCAGTGAAGATGGCGAAATCCAGGGCGTGCGCCACAAGAGCCTGCCGATTCAGGGCGTGCAGTTCCACCCCGAGAGCATCCTCACCGAGCATGGCCACGCCATGCTGAAGAACTTTCTGGAGCAGCGCTGATGATTGAGCTGCACCAGTTGCTGATGTTCATGGCAGCTGGCTGGCTGCTCAACCTCACCCCAGGCCCGGACGTGTTCTACATGCTCAGCCATGCAGCGCGCCAGGGCTGGCGTGCCGGCCTGGTGGCCAGCGCCGGTATCACCGCTGGCTGCATGGTGCATGTGAGCGCTGCTGCCTTAGGCGTAGGCGCACTGTTGGCCGCCTCGGCCACCGCCTTTGGCGTACTCAAGTGGCTGGGCGCGGCCTATCTGCTATGGATGGGTGTGCAGATGCTGCGCAGCAAAAACAATAGCAAGCTGATGGCGCCTGCAGATCACGCTCCGGGATTGACCGAGACGGGCAGCAGCCTGTCACGCATCTTTTGGGGCGGCTTCTGGACCAACGTGCTCAACCCCAAGGTCGCCATCTTCTTTCTGGCCTTTATTCCGCAGTTCATCGCCGCGGACTACGCCCACAAGAGCCTGGCCTTTGCCGCGCTGGGCCTGCTCTTCAACCTGAACGCCATCCCCGTCAATGTGCTCTGGGTCTGGATGGGTGCCGGCATGGCTCGGCGCGCGGGCTGGCTGCGCCAGCGGCTGCATTGGCTCGACCGCGTGGCCGGCGCCATGTTCATTGGCTTTGGCCTCAAGCTGGCGCTGACCGACAAGCCCGGCGCCTGACCCCTGATACAGCGAGAAACTCCATGTCGATTACTCCCCAAGAAGCGCTGCAGCGCACCATCGAGCACCGCGAAATCTTCCACGACGAGATGCTGCACCTGATGCGCATGATCATGCAGGGCGAGCTCTCCCCGGTGATGACCGCCGCCATCCTGACCGGCCTGCGCGTCAAGAAGGAAACCATTGGCGAGATCAGCGCTGCCGCCCAGGTGATGCGCGAGTTCTCCAACAAAGTTCATGTGGCCGATCGCCAGCACCTGGTCGACATCGTCGGCACCGGTGGCGATGGTGCCAACACCTTCAATATCTCGACCTGCTCGGTGTTTGTCATTGCCGCTGCCGGCGGCAAGGTCAGCAAGCATGGCGGGCGCAGCGTCTCCAGCAAATCGGGCAGTGCCGATGCGATGGAAGCGTTGGGCGTCAACATCCAGCTGAGCCCCGAGCAGATCGCCCGGAGCATTGCCGAGGTGGGCATCGGCTTCATGTTTGCGCCCAACCACCACCCGGCGATGAAGAACGTGGCCCCGGTCCGCAAGGAGCTGGGCGTGCGCACCATCTTCAATATCCTCGGGCCCCTGACCAACCCGGCCAGTGCGCCCAATATCCTGATGGGCGTCTTCCACGAGGACCTGGTCGGTATCCAGGTGCGCGCGCTGCAGCGCCTGGGCGCCGAGCATGCCGTCGTCGTCTATGGCCGTGATGGCCTCGACGAGATCAGCCTGGGCGCCAGCACCCTGGTGGGCGAGCTCAAGGACGGCGTGGTGCGCGAGTACCAGATCCATCCGGAAGACTTTGGTATACAAATGGTGGGCACGCGCGCCTTCCGCGTGGACAATGCCGAGCAGTCCAAGGCCATGCTGATGGGCATCCTGCAAGGCGAGCAAGGCCCTGCACGCGATATCGTCTGCCTCAATGCCGGTGCCGCACTTTATGCGGCCAATGTGGCCAGCTCGATCGAAGACGGCCTGCAGCGCGCCCGCGCCGCGATTGACAGCGGTGCGGCCTTGCAAAAGCTGCAGGACCTGGTGGCCCTGACGCGCCAACTCGCCGCCTGAGCCGGCCTCCAACCAAGGAAAACACATGTCCGATATTCTGAAAAAAATCTGTGAGGCCAAGCTCATCGAAGTGGCCGAAGCCAAGAAGCGCAGCCCCTTCGAGGTAATGCGCCGCGATGCCGAAAGCCGTGTGCTGACCCGTGACTTTGTCGGCGCACTGCGCGCCAAGATCGCCCAAGGCCAGGCCGCGGTGATCGCCGAGGTGAAAAAGGCCAGCCCCAGCAAGGGCGTGATCCGCGCCGATTTTGACCCGGCCGACATTGCCCAGAGCTACATGGTGGGCGATGGCAAGACCAGCGCCGCCTGCCTGTCGGTGCTGACCGACCGCCAGTTCTTCCAGGGCGAGCCTGATTTTCTGAAGCAGGCCCGGGCCAGCACCTTGCTGCCGGTGCTGCGCAAGGATTTCATGGTCGATCCCTACCAGATCTATGAATCGCGCGCGATGGGCGCCGACTGCGTGCTGCTGATCGCCGCCTGCCTGGACGATGCCCAGATGGCCGAGATGGAGCAGATCGCACGCAGCCTGGACATGGCCGTGCTGGTCGAGGTGCATGATGGCGCCGAGCTGGAGCGTGCGCTCAAGCTCAAGACGCCGCTGATCGGCATCAACAACCGCGATCTGCGCACGTTTGAAGTCAGCATCCAGACCACCTTGGATCTGCAAAAGCAGGTGCCTGCCGACCGCCTGCTGGTCACCGAGTCGGGCATTGCCAGCCCGGAAGATGTGAAGACCTTGCGCGATGCCGGCATCCACGCCTTCCTGGTGGGCGAAGCCTTTATGCGCGCCGATGAGCCGGGCGACGCACTGGCCAAGCTGTTCGCTTAAGCAAAGCAGCTAAAAAAAAACGAGTAGCGGCGCAATGCCGCTACGGCGCCGCGCGTACCTTGGCCAGCTGGCCCTCAAACCAGGGCTGACTGCGCACTTCCGGCTGGCCCGGGCAACGCACCAGATAGGGCTTGCCCGACATGCTGCTTTGGCTGGCAGCACGCGCAATAAAGTCCTCAGCCGTGGGCGCCAACGCCCTTTTTTGCAGGTAGCTGTACTTGCGCTGCAAATGCGCGCTGGCCTCGCTGGCGCTGTACCACTGGCCATTGCGGGCAAATTCACAGCCCGACTGCTGCAAGGCCTTGAACAGCGATTGAATCTCGCGCTCGGTGGCGCTGGTGTCGCTGCTTGCGGTCTGCGCGCCGGCTGCCAGGCTGCACAGCAGACAGGCTGCCGCCAGGGCCTGGGTCCAGGGGTATCGTTGATGGGGCATAGCTCGTCAAGCAGTGTGGTGGGTTTGGCAGCGCAGGCTGAATGGAAGTGAGATAAAGAAATAGTGGGCGGCGCGATATTTCCGAAATTTAGTGGGAATCTCCGGGAAATAGCAGCGGCACTTGCAAAAATCATTTTTGCATTGGAAAAGTCTGGATGCTGCACGCTTCACACGTCGTTTTGAGCGCTTCAAGCACGTCAGCTAGACTTTGATCAGTGACCGCGAAAGAGCACTGCCCAGTACCCACAGCGACCAGTGTGATTAGCGTTTTTTGCCCAGATAGTTGGGTTTCAGCGTCTTTGATTTTCAGTCGTTGGGCATGACGAAAAATGGCAGATCGGCTGGCTTTTATGCCCGCACCGGCTAAATCCTCGTTCACCCGATCCACTTGGGCATAGCCATAAGCCCTAACGCAGGCATCAACGTGTTGACGTTGCTCCGGGGTGATGTATTGAACAAATGTAAGGCGGCTCATATTAGACTTTTACTTGATGAAGTCCGAATGATTCCGCTAACTTATATTTTGAACCCACTGCTGCGCGCCACTATTTTCTCTGGCTCAACTAAGCGAAACGGGTGACGCGGCGCAAGCATGGCCGGGTCAATACCCTTGGGTTCAAAGCCTGCGGATCGCAGGTAGCTGATGGCGTCTTTGTCGCTCGCAGGCACAGACCACAGCCTGGCATGCTTCTCCCACTTGGCGCGAACATCGATGCCTAACTGGCGCTGCTCATAGGGTACAACAAAGAATACGCGCTCGGGCTCAGGCTCCAAGTAGCCCAGGCTTTTGGCCTTGGCCAGTGCCTTTGCGTTGGTATCCTCTACGCACCAAGCATCCAGCACATCACTCCAGCAGGCTCCTAGGCTTTTAGCCTTGCGGTTTTCCTCAAAGGGCACATTTAGCAGAACCTTCCCGGCGCGTAAATCGTGCGGTGGCTCGCCACTCCACGATGGCGGCTGTGCCCAACACCAGTCAGACACCGTACCGCCTGTGTCAATTTGGAAATCATCCTCTGTCACCTCGCCCGTATGCAGGTCGTAGACCGTGGCCCATACCAACGCCTTGCGCGCAAGCGTCGATAGGTTCTCATCTTCTACACGCTTCACCTTGGCAATACGGTTGCCCCAGGTAATGCGCCAAATCCAGAAGCCTGGCAGTCTGTTGTTGGCCGCGTACATCGAAAAAATGCTGATCATCCGCATTCAAATACTCCCTGTGAATGGCAATGATCGCAGATACCCAGACGCTTCCGAAACGATGACCATTTTGGAAGGGCAGTCGCGGCGCAACGTCCAAACAAATAGCTTATCGGAATCGCCAAAATCGGCCCGCAGGCCGCATCATTCCTACATCGCAACACAAACGCAAGGAATGAAAAATGACTCACATGCCCGCAAACCTGAGCCCTGAAACCACCGCTTGGCTGCAAGCCCAGATGGTCATCAACAACGCCAAAACTGCCGCAATCTAGCGAGCTGAAATCACCAAGGTTGATGACTGGGCCAATGGCATATTCGCCGCACTGCGCGACGTGCTGAGCCACCAGCTGCGCAAGTCGCCTGAACTGGCAAGCGATCTAGCTGCGCAGTGGTCAGATACAGCAGCCGAGTTCGACCGCATCCATGTTCACGGGCAAGCGCCTCGCGACAATGAGAGCCTGGAATACTTGGAGGCATCGAAAGATGCTCTACAGGCTGTTCTCGTTGGTGGGCACCATGCCTGCAACGAAAAAAAAGTAGCTGGCAAGGTGATGAGTGCCTAAGCGATCGAAACTCCGAACGGTTCGGAGTCTGGACCTTGGACTTGTAGGGACAGTGGCGAGATTGGCTCCGAACCGTTCGGAGATTTGATGGAGGTCTTGCTGGGCTTGCCCCAGTTTCCGGGACACGTCGAATGACATGATGCGTTTAGGAGGCGGATATGCAAAGGACGAGAAGAACGTTTACGGACGAGTTCAAGCGGGAAGCTGTGAAGTTGGTCAAGCAACCAGGGGCGATGGTCACGCACATAGCGAGGGACCTGGGCATAAATCAGAGCGTGCTGCGGCGCTGG
>Ga0308156_1000397_pt1 | contig 94638 bp, 88 predicted proteins | sample PhyAR2_FD_201041 | JGI IMG/M metagenome (GOLD analysis project Ga0308156, IMG submission 201041) | Phyllosphere microbial communities from UC Gill Tract Community Farm, Albany, California, United States - DLSL A.R2 | ecosystem: Host-associated > Plants > Phyllosphere > Unclassified | place: USA... | reverse complement strand
TGAAAGCAATCCGGACATTTTTATTGTAGGTTCTTCCCTGCAGAAGATTGATGAAAAAGGAAAACATCTCGGGATGATGTCAGCACCACTTGATGATAAGGCTATCAGAGAAATAATGCCGAAGAAAATCTCTCTGTATCACCCAGCGATTATGTTTAAAAAGTCATTTGACGGCAATTTTTACAGGGAAAAAATCAGATATTGTGAGGACTACGACTTTTATTTGAGAATAATGACCGATAATCTGAAAATGGCAAATCTGCCAGACTGCCTTCTGGAATACAGAATTCTCGAAAAATCAATGTCCAGGCAGCAGGATAAAGTCATCAAAAATCTATTCATTAATAAAGCTAAGGAATTCTTTTACGAAAGACTTCGGACAGGAAATGACACCTACGATTTGTTCGATCCGGAAGAATATCTCAATATCTACACAAAACCAACAAAATCACTGGTGAAAAAAGCAATCACAGTTTCCTTAAAATATTATGACTTCTCGGGCTTCAAAAAGATGATGAATCTCTATGCGGATTTCGGAAAAGATATTTTTTACTTCAGAAACAAATTACTTCTTTCTTCTGGCGAATCTGTCTTTCAGCAGTACGCAAAACTTATCAACAATACAGGCTCAAAATAACGCTTTTACAAATGACAGATATTTTCATCAAATCATTTAACCGCCCTTTTTACCTGGACAGGAGCATTGCCTCTGTTTATAGATTTGTGTCCGGTAACTTTCAGATTAAAGTTCTGGATGATGGTACTCCTGAAGAATATCTGGATAAAATCAGGACAAAATATCCCAAAGTTCAAATCTTGCTTTCGGACAATTATGAAGAAAAAGTACAGGCTATTGACGATAATTTAATCTCCGGAAAAGCGGTCAACGGATTTGAAATTCCTACAAAATTCTGGTTTGATAATGTAAAGGAGGGATCCGACTACGTCATTGTCACTGAGGATGACGTCTGGTTTACAAATCCTATTAATGTTGATAAAATCTGCGAAGAAGCAAAGAATTTCGATATCAGCTTGTTAAAGCTTGGCTGGCTGGGAAACGAGAGCGAAAGGCAAGATTTGGAAATGAAGTCGATTTCGGAAAATATAGAATCTGCAAAGCCTAAAGGCCTTCTGCTCTTTCCCAAAAAATTGACGGAAGCTTTCTTTTATAATCACTATAAATTCTATACGATCCTTTACAAACTGGGAAAAGCTGATAATACGACGCAAAGAAAATACTGGGCGTTGAACTCAATACTGATGGGCTTTTTCAATAAAAAATACTGGCTCGAGATATGGAAAGAAATGGACGGAAAGGTGGATGAAAAACGACAGCTGATCAACGCGTCTGTCTTTTACAGAAAACACCGGAAGAATCCCAATTTTGTTTCCCGCCTGAAGACTGAATCTATGAAAACGACATTCCAGTCCTCTGCAACCAATTCTTACCACGAATATGGTTTTGATTTTGATGTCAATATTTTTAATCATGTGATCAACCGAGCCTGGCTGAAAGGCGATTTTGATGCGATGGAGAATTTTCCCGGAGATTTTTCTAAGCAGTATATAAAATCATTCGTGGAGAGCGAAATCAACTTTCCGGAATTTGAAAAATGGGCAGATCAATTCCGAAAACAGTATGAAAATATGGGTTGCCAAACAGAATAAAAAACGCCTCTGAAAATTTATCAGAACAAGAATATAAAACAGCCTTATCTTTGCTTTTTTAATGATCCTGTTTCCAAATACTGACAATGAATCAAAAAATAAAAGTCCTCTTCCGCCACCGCTCGATGGAAATGGGCGGCGTAGAAAAAGTAATCCTGGGTTTGCTGGAAAATCTGAGCAGGGATAAATTCGATATTACATTCCTGGTCAGTCTTTATCAGGGCGAACTGCGCGATAAAGTGCCATCTCACATTCAGTATCTAAAAATAAACGAGGGTAAAGAGGATTTTTCCAAGCATCAATTAATCAATAAAATTCAACTTTTAACGAGAGCTGTAAAGATCCGATTTCTGCAGAAATTTCCTTTTCTTTTAGACAAAATATACCTGGATAAAAAATTCGACGTGGAGATAGCGTCTTCCTACACAGATTTTGCGTCTGTACTGGCCAGTGCAGATAAAAATTCAAAAAAAATCGGATGGTTTCATTCTGATATTACCTTTCCAAAGATGCAGCCTGTTGTCCCTTTAATTTTGAGTCAGATTCCAAAATTTGACTATTTCATCTTCGGTTCACAACAGACGAAAGATATTTTGATCAGCACCTACCCGGACTTGAAGCTTCCTGCAAATGAGGTCATTCTGAATGCAATTCCTATCAAAGAAATAAAGGAAAAAGCAGTAGAATTTGTTCCCGATTTCGACACTTCGGATCCCGTTTTTGTCTCTGTAGGCAGACTGCATTCCAGAAAAGGCTATCGAAAACTGATAGAAGTTCATTCGCAACTTATAAAAGACGGTTTCCCTCATAAAATCTTTATCATTGGCGATGGCGAAGAAATGGAAAATCTGAGAAACCTCACCATGCAACTGGATGTTGCGACGTCTTTTATATTTCTTGGATCTCTTCTCAATCCTTATCCTTATGTTAAAAATGCAGATTTCTTCATTATGCCTTCTGAGTCTGAGGGATGGCCATTGATCATTGCAGACACGCTGATTCTTCAGAAACCGATCCTGTCCACTGCAGTTGGCGGTATTCCGGAAATGATTATTCATAAAGAAAATGGTTATCTGATTAAATATGATTCCAAGGAAATCTACGACGGGATGAAGGAATTTATGACAGATGAGAATTTAATTACCGGAATACGGAGTAATCTTAAGAATTCTGAAAAGCAGTTTGACAATCAGAAAATTTTTGATGCCGTAGAAAATATCATTATCAATTTATCAAAAAATTAGGATATGTTACTTTATCGAATCATACTTAAGATCCATAACAGCTACCTCTTACTGATCAAGAATATTACCATTTCACTTGCAAAAAAAAGAGGTCTTAAAATTGGGAAGAATGCCTTTATACAAGGTGTTCCGGATTTTGGTTCGGAGCCGTTTTTAGTAGAAATTGGTGACAACGTGACCCTGGCTGAAAATGTTTCCTTCATCAACCACGGCGGTGATGCCCGCGTCACAAAAAATATAGAGAAATATAAAGATGGCCGATTTTTTGGAAGAATAAGAATTGGCAATAATACATTTATCGGAAAAGGCACTATCATTCTTCCCGGGGTGAGTATCGGCGACAACTGTATTATTGGCTCTCTCAGTATTGTAAGTTTTTCTATACCCAGCAATTGTGTGTACGCAGGCAGTCCTGCTAAAAAGATTTGCACAATAGAAGATTACGGTGACAGGCTCTTGGCCAACACTGTGATGTATGACAGAGAATTAGAGAAAAACAGAAAAAGCCTGGAAGATTATCTTAAAAATAATTTACCGCATCAATATAAACCCGTTAAGTAAATTGCTCATCTATTTCAAAACACTCAAAAACTGTTAGCAGCTGAGTATTTGTTTTAAGATGCTTATCTTTGCAAAAATTTTACCCACGCTAATATGATCAACATTGCAGCGATAGAATACTATCTGCCCAAAAATATACTGACCAACGAAGATATCGCGAATGAATTCCCGGAGTGGAATGCAGATAAAATCAAATCAAAAATTGGCGTAGAATCCCGACATTTTGCAGATGAATCTGAAACAGCGCTGGATCTGGCTCAGCAAGCCTGTGAAAAGCTCTTCACGAGATACGATAAAAGTAAAATAGATTTTATCCTGTTCTGTACGCAGAGTCCGGATTATTTTCTGCCTACCACAGCCTGCATCCTTCAGGACAGACTGGATCTGCCAAAGAATATCGGCGCACTCGATTTCAATCTTGGATGTTCCGGATTCGTTTACGGCTTAACATTAGCTAAAGGATTGATTTCTATCGGATTGGCCAAAAATATTCTATTGGTGACCTCTGATACTTACACCAAATTTCTCGATAAAAATGACAAATCCAACCGAAGCATCTTCGGTGACGGAGCAGCCGTTACAATTGTGGAGAAAGACGACTCCAAAGCGGATTTCCAATATGTTGTAGGGACAGACGGAAGCGGATTTAATAATCTGATTGTGGAAAACGGTGCTTCCAGAAACACATCGGAAAAGCCTGTTCTTTTTATGAAAGGTCCCAAGATTTTCACATTTGCGCTGGAGAATATTCCTGCGCTTATTACTGAAACTCTTGAGAAAAACAAACTGACGCTGGACAAAATTGACCTGTTTGTCTTCCACCAGGCCAGTTCCTATATGCTCAATTACCTCAGAAACCTTTGCAACATCCCGGAAGAAAAATTCTTTCTGGATATGAAAGATATCGGCAATACCGTCTCTGCAAGTATTCCGATTGCTTTGAAACTGGCTATAGACCAAGGGAAAATCAAGGAAGGCTTCAAAGTAATGGTGGCAGGCTTTGGCGTTGGCTACTCCTGGGGAGCAGGGATTTTAGAATTTTAAGCGCTGCTGTATTTGAAAAAGAAGATCCTTATAAGAATTGGCTCTTTGCGTCACGGCGGCGCAGAAAAAGTGCTGGTTACATTCCTCAAAAATCTTCCGAAAGACAAGTATGAGATAGATCTTTTATTAAATCTCTATTCCGGAAAATACCTGACCGAGGTGCCCGATTGGGTAAATGTGATGTACCTCAACCGCGGCGAAATGATCACAACGAACCGCCCAAAAGATATTCCTACAAAAATATACCGCGTTGTCTATCAAAGACTTTTAAAGAAATACCCGAAAATTCTTTACAAGCGAAAACTCAAAAATAAAATCTACGACATCGAGTTTGCTGCCATCCATGGTTTTATGGATGAGGTGCTGAGCAGCCCACTGAGAGCTTCCAAAAAGCTGATGTGGATCCATAACGACCTGACGGAGGTCAGTGGTTATACGCCGGAAAAAATCAGACACTTTTTCCGTTATGACAAAGTGATGGTGATTTCTGAAAAAATTCAGCAGACGTTTGTCAATCTGGCAAGAGATGAAGCTGAAAAAAGCAAAATCGTAAGAATATATAATCCGCTGGATACCAATGAGATTCTTAATAAAGCCGAGAAACCGGTCATCAATTATACCTTTGACAAGGAAATTTCTACGTTTATATCTGTGGGAACTGTCTTTCCTCAGAAAGGATTTGACAGGCTTCTGAAAGTTCATAAAAGACTTTTGGATGAGGGTCTTAATCACAAGATTCTGATGGTGGGTGACGGCTATGATTTCGAGACTGTGAAAAAGCTGAAAACCGCGTTGGGCGTGGACAATACTGCTACAATGCTGGGTTTTACAGACAATCCTTATCCTTATTTCCGGGCAGCAGATTTTTATATTCTGAGTTCAAGATACGAGGGTTTTCCTACGGTTTTGTTTGAAGCTATGACGCTTAAAAAAAATATCATAGCAACCGACGTTTCCGGTGTGACAGAGATGCTGGAAGACGGAAAGCTGGGCCTGATCACTGAGAATTCTGAAGACGGCATCTACGCCGGAATGAAGAAGGCTTTGACCAATCCTGACCACTTTAAGACTTATCAAAACAATCTTTCTGATTACCAAATGCCTTTCAACCTAAAGAACTCTGTCGATAAAATTATGGAAATCATTGATGATCTTTAGATAGACGTTAGATTAAAATAAATCTGTCAGGTCTGGGTAATCTGCGAGAAAAATTTTTACTAATTAAATTTCCACCTTTGAGGTATTTTTCAAATTATTAATTTTACAAAATGGCCTACAGTACTCTTCAAAAAGATTTTTACAGGGAAAGCGGGAAATATCTGTCCCATTTTCAGATTCTGAAAAAGTGTTTCAGTCCCAATCTGCATTATATCTATTGGTTTAGAAACGCTCAAAAATATCCCAAATCTTCATTTATAGGAATGCTCTACCGCCTGATTCTCCGCCATTATCAAATAAAATACGGCTTCCAGATCTATGCGGAAACTGAGATTGGCGAAGGTTTTTATCTCGGCCATTGGGGCGCTCTGGTCATCAATCCGAAGGCTAAGATTGGAAAAAACTGCAACATTGCACAAGGTGTAACCATCGCACAGGCGAACCGTGGCAAAAATGAGGGTGTTCCTATCATCGGCAATGAAGTCTGGATTGGCCCAAATGCTGTGATTGTTGGCAACATCAAAATTGGAAACAATGTTTTGATTGCGCCTAATACTTACGTAAATACCGATATTCCAGATCATTCGATTGCTTTGGGAAATCCTGCTGTCATTACTGCGAAATTAAATGCTACCGAAGGCTATATTAATAACAAGGTTTAAAAAACTACTAAACTGACATTTCTCAATATTAAACTTTGTTAAAAAATTGTTTTTTTAAATTTTTATAGCATATTTTTGTTGTGTTATTGATTTAGTCTATCAATTTTGAAAATAACTTTAGCGAAACAAATAATCATAAATCACTTTATTTTATCATTATGGCCAATTCTTACGAAGGTATTTTTGAAAACAATAAAAAATGGGTAGAAGGAAAATTGGCGGATAATCCGGATTATTTTCACAATCTTGCCAAGACGCAGCACCCAGACTATCTCTATATCGGATGTTCCGACAGCCGCGCAACGGCAGAGGAACTGATGGGTCTCGGCCCGGGCGAGGTATTTGTCCACAGAAACATTGCCAATGTGGTCAATACTCTGGATATGAGTTCCACTGCGGTGATTCAATATGCTGTTGAACATCTGAAAGTAAAACACATCATCGTCTGCGGACATTATAACTGTGGCGGCGTAAAAGCGGCAATGACTTCTCAGGATCTGGGACTGCTGAATCCCTGGCTCAGAAATATCCGAGACGTCTACAGGCTGCATCAGGAGGAACTGGACACCGTAGAAGAAGATAAAAAATACGATCGCCTTGTAGAACTGAATGTTCAGGAGCAATGCATCAATGTGATCAAAATGGCCTGCGTGCAGGAAAGATATATTTTAGACGAATATCCTATCGTTCACGGTTGGGTTTTCGATCTGAGAACAGGTAAAATTATCGATCTGGAAATCGATTTCGGGAAAATTCTGAAGGACATCCAGAAGATATACAACCTGACAGATTCTGATTGGGTGATGAGCAAGAAGAATAATAAAAACCTCATCTAAAGCTTTTATGAAGTACTGGAGTATTATAATATTAACGATTTTTCTCAACTTTACGGCTCTCCCTGGGATTGCTGCACTGTGCGGCTGGGAAATACCGAGAACGAATGTTATAGTTAATGAAGAGGAAACCCACGCCAACTCTCTGGTTCTCTACGAAAAAACAATTCCTAAAACGCTGAACATTCATGATTTTCTTAAATTCTATGAATCTGTTCCACAAAAAAATACAGCTGTAAACAGGAAATCAAATATCTATTTTTCCCCGTTTCTAAGCATCTTTTCTCCTCCACCGGAAGCCTGATTTCAAAATTTCGTTTTTCTAGAAACGTCATGACGTTGCTGTTTTAGATGGCAGCGTGCTTTATTCGATATCAATTCAATTATTATCCAAAGAATAACTGATCAAATCTTATCAGTGACTTCTGCTATTTTATTGTGCAATTGCAGTATCATTTTTATCTGTACAGATATCAATCACTGGTGCGGTTACATGAGACAAATAACTCATTTTTAATTTCTTATGAAAAAATCAAAATCTTTGATTGGAGGGATCAAAGAAAATTTCCCTTCCGGTCTTGTCGTTTTTCTGGTGGCTCTGCCGCTCTGTCTGGGGATCGCTTTAGCATCGGGAGCACCGCCGTTATCCGGGGTTATCGCCGGAATCATCGGTGGTATCGTTGTAGGTGCTATCAGTAACTCCAACGTATCGGTTTCCGGTCCTGCTGCCGGTTTGACCGCGATAGTTCTGGTCGCCATCACAGACCTGGGTGCATTTGAACTGTTTCTCTGCGCCGGAATCATAGCAGGCGTCCTGCAACTGATTCTTGGGTTTGTCCGCGCCGGGAGTATCTCCAATTATTTTCCTAACAATGTGATAGAAGGGATGCTTGCCGGTATCGGGATAATTATTATCCTTAAGCAAATCCCCCACGCATTGGGCTTCGACAGTGATTATGAAGGCCACGAATCTATTTTTGATAAAGGGCTTAATTTCGGTTATTTCTCAGAATTATTTGGAGCCGTCCATCCGGGCGCAATTGTGGTGACCGCAGTGTCGGTAGCAATCCTGTTGGCATGGGATCATATCACGGTGCTCAAAAGGATGAAGCTTTTGCCAGGCGCTTTGGTAGCAGTTATCGCAGGGATTTTATTAAATGAGTTCTTTAAAATGTCCGGCAGCACTTTAGCGATTTCGGACAAGCATCTTGTGACATTGCCTACACCAAGTTCACTGGAAGATTTCAAAAATCTGATCACTTTCCCAGATTTTGCAGGATTTGCAAATCCGAAAGTCTGGATTGCAGGAGCAACTATCGCCATCGTAGCGTCCATCGAGACTTTATTATGTATCGAGGCCTCCGACAGGTTGGATGTACGAAGAAGAATCACGGATACTAATCTGGAACTGAAAGCGCAGGGAATCGGTAATCTTATCAGTTCTTTTATCGGCGGTTTGCCAATGACATCAGTGGTTGTAAGAAGTTCTGCCAATGCCAATGCCGGCGCTACTTCCAAACTTTCTGCTATCATTCACGGCGTTTTGCTGCTGATCTGCGTCCTGTCGATTCCTGTCATTTTAAATCTGATTCCGCTTGCAACGCTTGCAGCAGTATTGATTTTGGTTGGATACAAGTTGGCAAAACCGGCGACATTCAAACATTTCTGGCACAATGGGAAATATCAGTTTATCCCGTTTGTAGCAACAGTTTTGGCAGTGGTTTTTACAGACCTTCTGAAAGGTGTAGGAATTGGTTTATTAATCTCGGTTTTCTATATTCTTCAAGGAAATATGAAGCGTGCCTATTATCTGAGCAGAGAAAAACTGAATGATGCAGACGAGATCACCATCAAGCTGGCAGAAGAAGTATCTTTCCTTAATAAAGCAGCCATAAAAAAAACGCTGAAAAACGTAAAATCAGGCTCTAAAGTCATTATTGATGCAAAAACTACCTCATATATCACAACAGATGTTCTGGAGATGATTCAGGATTTTGCCAATGTACGAGCCAAAGAGGAAGATATCGAAGTAGAATTGCTCGGCTTCAAAACTTCGTACAGAGATTATGCGAGCGATCAGGATTCGCATGTTATCATCAATCACAAACGGGCGATGTAAAAACGTTCAAACCTTTAACAATCAACAATTTATTTAAAATTTAAAAAATATTATGAAAGCACATACATTCGAAACGCAAACGACCATTACACCAGAGAAAGCATTAGAAATCTTAAAAGAAGGCAATCAGAGATTCGTCAACAATCTGAAAGCCAACCGGGATCTTCTCGCTCAGGTCAATGACACGCGTGAAGGACAATGGCCGTTTGCTGTAGTTTTGAGCTGTATCGACAGCCGCACTTCTGCCGAACTGATTTTTGATCAGGGACTGGGCGATGTATTCAGCGTGAGAATTGCCGGTAATTTTGTAAATCAGGATATTCTAGGGTCTATGGAATTTGGGTGCAACGTTGCCGGTTCCAAACTGGTTGTGGTATTGGGACACACGAAATGTGGCGCTCTGAAAGGCGGTCTGGATGCCGCAAAAATCGAAGGAATGGGAATGGATAACCTCAACCACCTGATTGGTCATTTTGATCACATCATCAAGGATATCATCAATGACGGTGAGGAAAGATCTTCTAAAAATGAGGATCTTTTGGAAAGGCTGAATCAGCAAAACGTGAAAAATGCCATAGAAGATATCCGAAGCCAGAGTTCTACCCTGAAAGCTATGGAGGACGATGGTAAAATCAAAATAGTGGGCGCCAATTACGACGTAGAAACAGGTGTTGTAACCTGGTTATAAAAAATTTTTCTTTATACAATTAATTAGGTTTGCAGGCCGGGTAATATATTTTATCCGGCTTGCTTATTTCCCGTTAAAACCGGTCATTGTATTCTGAATACCTGCAAAAACGAATGACAGTGCAGCCTGAGAAAACTTTTCGATTCTTTCGGAAAGTTTTTCTTTTTCGGCCGCGTTCCACTCGCCAAGTACATAATCTACCTGTTGCCCTTCTTTAAACTCAGCTGCAATCCCGAAACGAAGCCTTGTGTACAGGTTGGTGTTGAGGACCGCTTCTATATTTCTGAGGCCATTGTGTCCGCCGTGGCTTCCTTTCATTTTCATCCTCAACGATCCGAAAGGCAAAGCAAGATCATCAGCAATTATCAATATATTTTCCAAAGAAATATTTTCTTTCTGCATCCAGAATTTGACAGCATTTCCGGAGAGATTCACATAAGTATCAGGTTTTAGTATCAATAATTTTCTGCCTTTATATTTCCCTTCTGCCAGAAGTCCAAAGTTGGAAGATTTAAACGGAACTTCCAGTTTTTCAGCAATTTTCTCGGCCACTTTGAAACCTATATTGTGACGCGTTTCTGCATACTCTTCCCCTTTATTCCCGATGCCGACAATCAGATATTTCATTTATTTATTGGTATTGGAACGTGGTAAGAATGTCTGGAGACTGCACAGAAGTAGGATATCCGTCCTTATCATAAACATATTTTACAGACTGAGTATCTTCAATATTAGCACCGCCAAAATTGAAAATCACATTGATTTTTGCACTGTTGTTTTTTGCAAATCCGGTGATGCTGCTTGCGTCTGCCTCACTGTGAACCGTTGCAATCAGAAAATCTTTCGGCAATAGGTTGTAAGGATTGATTTTCCCGTCATATTCTGACAGATTCACAGTCAGTTTCAGTTCCTGCAAAAAGTCGAAGATGGGAACCGGAAGACCAGCTTTCAGAGTTGCCTGGTATTTCCATTGGGAGATATTGGTTCCAACATAGGAAAAACTGGAATCATAATTAGCAATAACCTGCGTATTTTCGGGATTGTAGATATCCTCTTTCACAGAAGACGGCCATCCATTGGCTGCATAATTTACCGTTGCAATGCTTTTGACAGAGCCTGAACTTTCTGTACGGGTAACGTTTATCTTGGTAATCTGATTGTTCGTATAGACCGGCACAATTTCCTGTGTACTGATGCTGCCTGTGGAATTATCGGTACGCAAAATCTTTGCGATATTGCCGCCAGTCTGGTAAGTGATGGCAATCTTTAAACTGTTGTCGCCAGTCGCTACAGCGGTCAGCTTTTTATCGGCATTATAGGTGTAATTGAATACCGAAACATCACCTTCATCATCAATGGTTATTTTTTTCAGCAATTTACCCGCAGTGTTGCCCGGCGTGCCAGGATCCGGTGTATTATTGGGATCGTAATCTGCTCCTATCAGAAAGTCGCCGTTTCCATCTTGATTGGGATCACAAGATGAAAGCATCAACATTCCGAAGATAAGCGCGAGATAATAAAATATGTTTTTCATTGTTTTTCGTTTTCTGTCTGCAAAGTTAACTTTTTAAAATAAATTCCGTAAAGCAAATTTAATTTGAGAATCATTTACTTATAATCGAAATTCTCTGCCGAATTCTGATTCTTAATTTCATTCAACTCAGTAAGATAAACCTTTAGCTGTTTCTCACTCAGCGTTCCGTTTTTCTGATAAACAGCAGCTCTTCTCCGGACTTCAGAATCGTAATAGGCCTTGAAATTATTATTGCTTTCATTGCTGCGCCAGACGGTAAAATATTCGCACATATTACTTAGAAAATCTGCTATTTCTTCTGCCGTTTTTTCATCCACTTCTTTACCGGAAGCCGTCACGGAGCAATAGACAGGCTGCCGATCTGTTTCAATTTTCCTGTAAAAATCATTGTACCGGTCATCAATCAGATATTCAATTTGCTCCTTATTAAAGAACACCGTTTCATCAATGTCTTTCAGTTTCACAAAACTTGCGGCGCTATTTTTTTCATTAAAGATATAATTCGCATAAACTACCATCTCGCCTTTATTCAGACCAGGCGAGATGCCGTAATGTTGGGAAAGATAGAAAAGCGAAGGTTCAGCATAATCGATCTGGTCTTTCAAATTGGCAACAAAAATTTCGATTCTCGGGCCGTCTTTATCTACTGATATTCTCTTTTCAAGGTTTTTGAAGGATCTGTAATCATATAAAGTATCCGATGCTTTTTTAAAAGACCTGACTGGCGATTCCGCGCTGTAAGTCTGGAATCCATTGGCCGCAACATATTTTTTGTTGTACAGGACGCCATCCATACGGTACATATTTTTCCGGTAAGGATAGTAGAAATTGATGGTATTTCTGATGAATCTTTTCTCAGAATCAAAATCTATGGAATAGACAGGGACGCTTTTATCTTTAGAATTAAATCTGACTGAAATACCACTCAAACTGTCTGCTTCACTCAGGAAAGTCATCTCCCTGTCGTAATGGTATTTCAAAATCTGAGCATCAGCAAGTGATGCTGTCATCATGAATAACAACAGTATCAATTTATTTTTATTAATTAAATAATGATTCATTAATGATTCAGTATTCTATTCAACACCAGATTCACCTCATCCACATTGGTTACGTGGTCTTTGCGCATCATCAGCTGATTGTTCTTTTCTTTTAACGTCGCTTCCTTCGGATTTTGTGTGAGGTAAGCAATTATTTTTTTAAACTTATCACTTTGATAGAATTTATCCTGAGGATTCGCCGGGAAATAGCCCAGAAACACCTTATTTTTCACAACCAGTTTATCAAAACCAATTTCTGCAGCCAGCCATTTCAGCTCCACAGACTTCAGAAGATTGATGGCCTCAGACGGTAATTTTCCGAAACGGTCCGTCAGTTCATACTCGAAAGCAATGAGTGTCGCAGCGTCATTGATCTCGGCCAGCTTCTGGTATAATGACAATCTTTCTTCCGTAGAACTCACGTAATCGTCGGGCAGCATCAGTTCCAGATCTGTGTCGATATTCACTTCCTTTGTAGACTTAAATAATTTCTGACGGTCCTCTTCATTTTCAAAAAGGTCTTCAAAATCCTCATCATCTTTGAGCTCTTCCAAAGCTTCCTGCATCATTTTCTGATACGTTTCAAATCCCATTTCATTAATAAAACCACTTTGTTCCGCACCAAGCAGGTCGCCTGCACCACGGATTTCCAGATCCTTCATCGCAATCTGAAATCCGCTGCCAAGGTCAGAAAATTGCTCAATCGCTTCCAGTCGTTTTCTCGCATCGGAAGTCATCATATCAAACGGTGGCGTTATCAAATAACAAAACGCTTTCCGGTTGCTTCGCCCCACACGTCCACGCATCTGGTGCACGTCTGCCATTCCAAATCTGTGAGCGTCATTAATGAAAATCGTATTCGCATTCGGAACGTCAACACCACTTTCTATGATGGTTGTAGCAACCAGAACGTCATATTTTCCATCCATAAAATCGAGGACATTCTGCTCCAATTGCTTGCCTTCCATCTGTCCGTGGCCGATAATGACTTTCGCATCAGGAACCAGACGTTGAATCAATCCTGCAATATCTTTGAGGTTTTCAATTCTATTATTAATGAAATAAACCTGGCCATCACGCTGTAGTTCATACGAAACCGCATCACGGATGATTTCTTCGCTGAAACCAATGATACTCGTATCTACAGGCTGGCGGTTTGGCGGTGGCGTTTTGATCACCGAAAGATCTCGTGCAGCCATCAGTGAAAACTGTAAAGTCCTCGGAATCGGCGTTGCAGTCAATGTCAGCGTATCGACATTGGTTTTCATCGTCTTGAGTTTATCTTTTACAGAAACACCGAATTTATGCTCTTCATCAATAATCAATAAACCTAAATTCTTAAATTTCACTTTCTCGGAAGCCAATTGATGTGTTCCGATGACGATGTCCACTTTCCCATCCTTCAAACCTGCTAAAGTTTCGGATTTCTGCTTAGCCGTCCGGAATCTGTTTAAATAAGAAATATTGACCGGAAAATCTTTCAGCCGCTCTTTGAAACTTCTGTAATGTTGAAAAGCCAAAATCGTCGTCGGAACCAAAATCGCCACCTGTTTGCTGTCAGTTGCCGCTTTGAAGGCCGCACGGATTGCAATTTCTGTTTTCCCGAAACCTACGTCGCCACAGATCAAACGGTCCATCACGCCTTCGTCTTCCATATCGCGTTTTACGTCAAAGGTCGCTTTTTCCTGATCCGGCGTGTCTTCGTAAAGGAAACTGGCTTCCAGCTCATTCTGAAGATAAGAATCCGGCGAATACTGGAATCCTTTCGCTGTTTTCCGTTGCGCGTAAAGTTTTATTAAGTCAAATGCAATCTGCTTGACTCTGGCCTTTGTTTTCTGTTTTAATGATTTCCATGCTGGCGAACCGAGTTTGCTGAGGACAATTTCTTTCCCGTCCGGACCGTTATATTTCGAAATCTTGTGAAGGGAATGGATACTCACATAAAGCAAATCGCCATTTTTATAAACCAGTTTGAAACATTCCTGGATCTTCCCGTCGTTATTCACCTTCACCAATCCCATAAATTTTCCAATGCCGTGATCGATGTGAGCAATGTAATCGCCGATTTTCAGAGACATCAGATCTTTAAGAGTCAGCTGTTCAGATTTTGCAAAGGTGTCTTTTGATTTATATCTTTGGTAACGGTCGAATATCTGATGATCGGTGTAGATCAGCAGTTTGTGATCTGGATCTACAAAACCCTGATGAAGTTCTGATTTGAAACTTTTAAAAGGAATCTCGTGCTCCAGTTCTTCGAATATCGACTGCAGTCTTTCGCGCTGCTTTTCCGATGAAAACGAAATCCAAGTGTCGAAACCCTGGCTCTGCTTGTCTTCAAGATCTTCAATCAGTAACTCGAAATTTTTGTGAAAACTGGGTTGCTGCGTCTGATTGAGTTCAACTGTTTTGATTTTCGGCAGTTCAAAAATCTGTGAACTGAAGTCTATCGTTTTAAATTTGATCAGCTTATTCTGAAATTCATTGTCTGAAATAAAAAGCTCTTGCGGCGCTTTGTGGCTGATTTCTTTGCTTAAGGTCTCATATTTTTCAAATGATTTCTCGTAAAAATCTCTGACTTTCCGTACGCCCAGAAATAAATTCTTCGTTACGACAATACTGTCATCATCCAGCAATTCAAACAGTGAAACCTTTCTTCCCGAAACGGAAAACTCCATATTGGAAACCAGCTGAAACTCCGATATTTTGTCTAAGGAAAGCTGCGTTTCTATGTCAAAAGTTCTGATGTTTTCCACCTCGTTCCCAAAGAAAGTGATGCGGTAAGGCTTTTCATTAGAAAAAGAAAAAACATCCACAATGCCACCTCGCACAGAGAATTCGCCAGGCTCGGAGACAAATTCGGTTTGGTTGAACTGGTAATGATTCAGCAACTCATCCACAAAATCAAAATCCAATTGGTCACCTACTTTGATCTGATGCGATATCGCTTTGAAGTCTTCTTTTTTAAGCACTTTTTCGGAAAGCGCGCCAACGTAAGCCACAATGACTTTTGGTGATTTTCCGCTATTAATTTTATTAATCACTTCTGTCCTCAAAACCAAATTGGCATTCTGGGTCTTTTCTACCTGATAAGGTTCCAGATGTGTGGCAGGAAAATAAAGTACATTTTCTTTCCCGATCAGATCTTCCATTTCTGAGTTGACGTAGAGTGCATCTTCCTTATCATCGGTAAGATAAAGAATGTTTTTCCTGCGCGCCAGAAAGAGTTCTGCAGCGAAAACGGAGACAGACGAACCCGCCGATCCTTTGACTGAAATATGCTGATGTTTGTCTAAATGTGAAAATATCTCGCTCCCGAATTCTTTCTGAAGCAAGTCAGGAAGCAGATTTTCATTGATTTTTTTTAATTCCATTCTGAGTTGTGTGTAAACGGGAAAACGATTCCGGAAGTGTTTCCCGGAATCGTAATTCGGTGCAAAATTACGAAATTTAATGTTGTGTAATCTTCATTCGCCATCTTTCGCTGCTGACAAAAATTAAAATTAATCAAGTCAAAAATTAAACCACGGAATCAAAATTTCCGATAATATCCTTCATCATTTTTCAAAGGTTCAGATTTAAACTTTACGATCAAAAAAAAGCGCTGAAAATTAAATCAGATTCTTTTTGTTTAGAATAAATATTATAATTAATTAACTTTACGTTTATTAATAAACTGACTTTGAAATTTCTATTTAAAATATTATCCATTTTTTGCCTGCTCCCGCTTTTCCTCGTGCAGTGCAAAGATGATGATGCGAATATCTTCCGGGCTTATGCAGAGGGAAAAGTGACTTATTCTGACGGCAAATTTCTGGAAAATCCTATCCATTTGGTTGTTGATAAAAAAATCATTGCAGAAACTTTTCCGAAAGAAAGTGGCAGCTTCGTACTAGCAGGTCCTTACGAAAAAGGAGCCTACAAACTGCAGCTCAAAAACTTCAGAATAAAATCATTTTCTACAGAAACCACTGGCTGCAAAATATCTTCAGACTCCTTGAGTATAGAGATTCCGGATGGTGTGACGTACATTATCTTTAACGATATTACTTTGAAATGATAAAAAAAATTACTCTTTTTCTGGTTATCATTTTTTCGATTTCAGTCTTTGGACAACGCAGAAAACAAAGCTGGACAGATAATGTCAGGTTTTCCGTAGATCCGCACACCAAAGTAATGACAGCTTTGGGGAATAACTTCCTCAGTGATTCTTTTGGTTACTTCTACGGCTTCGGCATTGGCCTCAACACCAATCTTTATAAAAATTTCGGTCTGGGTGTAGAATACACTTATTTTCTGGCCACGATAAAAGACCGCGACAGATTTGGGTATCTGGGCGCGCCTTCTATGAATAATTTCGACTGGTACGTCTTTCACAAAGACAAGATTGCGGAGGATTTTTTTGTAGAAGAGCTTCTTGGGTATAGTACTTACAGGCTCAAAAGTCCGTTTCTGGACAATTCGGGGACTTTTCTGGAAGGCAACAGCGGCGTACATTTTGGCGGCAAGGCCATCTACGTGCTAGATGTGGAAGGTGTGCAGGAAGTCGTCTTCGGTGCCAGAGTCAATTTATACAATTCTAAAATCGGTAATGCAGATCCGGAGATTGCCAGGTATTACTCTAAAGCTGTTTTTCTGAATTTCAGCCTGGCCTACCGTTTTAATTTTTAAGGAGATTTTAAGTTGTTATAATTTCTGGTTAAAGTTTTTAAATACCGTTTTAAGATCAATTATTACTATACATTTGTCTAACCAAAATGACACTGAAATGAAAAAATTACTTGCCACATTGCTCCTGACTTTCGGAGTAAGCATTGCGACCGCACAGGCGACTCCTGCTGCAACGGTTGCCAAAACAAAAACGACTGTGGTGACACAGCAGAAAGGAAAATCTGTAGAGGCAAGAGCAGCGAAAGCAGCCAACACGCCCGAGGTAAAAATGAAGAAAGACGGTACGCCGGACAAACGATACAAAGCCGCCAAAACGCTGAAAAAGGATGGAACTCCTGATAAGCGTTACAAGGCCAATAAGTAATTTATCTCTATCTGAAAAGAGACGGATAATTTAATTTTTCATAACTTTTATTTTTTTAAGACTTTACATTTTTTGTAAAGTCTTTTATCTTTTGGTGCACGGTTTGATGATATTTTGGAGATAATCCAAAAAAAATATTGTTATGAGTACTCCCAAACCAATGCTTACCTTATCTCAGGTGATGGAAAAACTAAGACAGAAAGGAATAACAGAAGAAATAAGGATGACTGATGACAAGAAATTTGTAATCAGCGGAACAGAAAAATCCTACCAGCCACAGGATCTGAAGATCATCAGAACGTACAGATTTGAAGGCGCAAGCGATCCTGATGACAATATTGCATTATACCTGGTAAAAGATCATTACGAAAATATGGCGATGGTCATAGATTCTTACGGTTTCAACAGCAATTATGAAGGTCCGGAGTTTGATGAATTTCTAAAAGCTATTCCAGAAGAGGAAGAAAAAGAAGAGTTTGATTTCTAAACTCTTTTCTCCATAAAATGAATAACCCTTTCTATTTGCAGAAAGGGTTATTTTTTTTAGATTTTTATAATGAGCAAGGTCTTTTTGAGGCCGTCTTCTATGCCTTTCCAATACATATTGAAAAAGGATCTTTCCTTATTTCTCTCCACATAAACATCAACCGATTCCGGGAATTTCTGTGAATCTTTTTTCACGAGAAGATTTGCAACACCTGATAGAAACTTCTTCTTTTGCTTCGTTTCCTTATCGAGAAGGGTCACTTTCAGATCCTTATGCGTAATTCTGAATTTACCATTCATAATGTCATTATTACCTTTAAAATCGTAATCCAGACTTGTAATAGTGCCGGTAGCTGTGATATTCATATAAGGCTTGATAAAAGGTGTAATATCTACCGCCGAAAGGTTTTTGATATAACCGGAGATCGTAAACTGATCACGCATATTTGCTGTATCAAACTTCCAGTTTACGAGCATTGGTGAGGCATCCATAAACTGACAGTTGATCCTGATAGGCACTTTTGTATCTGCACCTTTCTTCTTGTTGGAGTTCAGATTTTTGACATTCATATTGAAGTTTGAAAATCTTATTTTACCCGGTCCGTTTGCATCCGGCTTATCTTCTTCGTACACCAGTTTTGAGCTCACAAGATCCAGATTATCAACAATCAAAGGGAATTTTATATTTCTTAAAACCTTGGAATAAAGGAACTTTTCTTTCGGATTATCCTTTGGGATTTTGCTTCTGAAGATATTAGCGTCTACCCTGGAAAGCCTGGCGTTTTTCATATGGACATCCAATTCCTTCTCAAATGTCCAATCTACGCCGGAAAACTGAATCCTATCGGCCGAGATATCGAACTGGTCATTTTCCATCGGAATCATTCTCACAAACTCGGCGCGCGACACTTTAGGAATAAGCTTAAATAATTTTAAATCAATACTTTGCGGCCTTATATTCAGTGTTGACAAAGTCATATTATAGTATTTGCCGGAGTCGTAGAAAAATGTATTCCCACTGATTTTATAGTCACTGAATTTAAATGGCAGTTTGTTGCTGCTTGTTTCCTCATCCATGATCAGATCTTTCACATTGGCATCAAACTTTGCGAGAGATATTGATTTTTCACCATTGGACTTCAGCACCGCTATTTTCCCGTTTTTGATATCAACATTTCCGAAATTAAGATCAATGCCTTTCTTGCCATCTTTCGCAGCCTTCACTACTTTTTGATCTCGGTTTTGAATCACAATTTCAGGATCAATCAATTGTGCATTTGTAAGGTTGAGTTTGGCTTTGTCAAAAGCAAGATTGTCAAAAGAAACTTTTTTGCTTTTAATTTGAAACAGGCTTTTCTGTTTTGTAAAACGCTTTTCCCAATCCTTGAAGTCCAGGACAGATTTCAGCTCAAAATCACTGATTTCCAACTGCCCGTTATCGGTTTTCATATTGGACGAGCGGATCGTGTATACATCGCTGATTCTGGCAAAAAACTCTTTTGCATTGATTTTGTAGCTATCCAATGCGAAGGGTAAACCTTCGGGATCATCATTCAGACTGAGATTTTTGACGTCAAGATTGAGATTCTGTGCGGCGAATACTTTTGAATTGTCGGGTTTTATAATTTCGATATTTCCTTTGGTAATTGTGATATTACGAATGAGGAAAGGCATCTTCTTTTTTATACTGTCGGCAGTTTTTGGATTAGCCAATGTGATCCTGAGCCGTGGATTACTAAGTGTTACAGAATTGGTGTTGATCTGCTTATTTTTTATCAAATCAATAATTCCCAACCGGCTTACGTTTAATCCACTGATGAAACCATCGATTGCCAGTACATTTTTGTCCGACGGATTTTTGGATTTGATCAGAATACCTTCTGCAGCGATACTGCCACTGAGAATTTCCACATCCAATGATTTGTAGGAGATCTGATACGGCGTTTTGTTTTTGATATAATCCGGAAGCTGATATTTGAGCCAAAGTGTAAATCCTATATTGACGATTACGATAAGCAGCAAAATACTTCCCAGAACGATTCCGGTAACTTTTAAAGTTTTTTTCATCAATTATTTTATTTTCGGTGGCGGAGGCGGTGGTTCTGGCTCTTTTGTTTCTTTAAGAAATTCAGTTTTTGTAAGTGATTTTAAAATTTTTCCATTAATATCAATTTCAAAATATTGCTTTTCTTTCCTCGCGTAGATTTTATCATCTCCAAAACCTAAGCCATATCCGAAATTAGGTTTTATTTCATCGTAGATCAACGGGCAAAGGATTTTATGATTCAAATCGATAATTCCATATTTTTTATTTTTTTCAACAAAAACCACGAAACGAGAAATAAAAACAAAATTATAAACCACAGGAATTTTAACTTTGAAAGTCTTCTCCTCTAACATTCCATATTTGGAGCCGAGTTTTACAATATGTCTGTTTTCAGGGCCATATTCTACCCAATCGGAAATCTCACTGTAAATAATTGGCGTTAGAATTTTATTATTAATATCTACAATTCCAAACTTCCTATTCTTCTTCACTATGAATTTAGAATGGTCGTAGAAAATGGGATTGATATTTTCGTAATCAGAAAGCAAGACTTTTCCATTGAGATTGATAACTTTATCTCCTTTCTTATCAGAAAAAATAAAAGTTTTATCAACATCCTCAATTTCATAAATATCATCAAAATTAAAAGGAAACAATTCTTTTCCATTTGAATCAATGATTCCTGATTTTCCGTTTTTAATTGCGATGGCGTATTTCTTCCCTTCAAAACGAAGTTCTTCATCATATATAAAAGGCACTTTTACGTTTCCATTTCTATCTAATACACCATATTTTCCTTTGAGGTTTTTGAAGGAAATTGTTGGATTGTCTGTGCGGAAATTATTATAAATAGGTTCCAAAGATTCACCAATCTTCTTTAGGTTTTTATTAAATATAGAATAGACCTTTCCCTTTCGAGCGTTGAAATATTCAGAATAAATTCCGTGGTTGCTGTCATAAGGTTCGATAAAATTATATTCTAATGGAACCTTGAATTCCCGATCAGATTTTATCATTCCATACTTGCCTTTTCGTTTTACAATAGCATTTTTAAATGCATCAAAAACCGTTGCAGAGTCGAATTTATTATTTGGGAAAGCAGGTTCTATCTTTTCATCAAGGAATTCATAAACTTTTCCTTTTCTTACCAAAGCTGCACCATTTTTGAAAAATGTGGTTTCGCTTCTGTCAAAAATATCTTTAGAAAAGTCATAATGTTCAGTGCTGAAAACCTCATCAAAAACGAAATCTGACAATTGTTGTCCCTGATTGTTGAAGAAAGCCCACTTTTTATTTTTTTTGATGATAACAATATTATCCAATTGTTCAGAACGAGCATCATCATAAATAATTGGAATGATTTCTTTTCCGGTTTTATCAATGAATCCTGATTTCCCATTTTTGACAACGGGACAAAGTCCATTAGTTGTGAAATATTGAACCTCGTCATAAATTGGTTCGATTATCAATTTACCTTTTTCATCGATGAATCCCCATTTTCTATTTTTACGAACGCCTGCTAATCCGAAAGAAAAAATCCTGACTTCATCAAAATCTCCTTCCAGTTTCAGATTTTTCTTTGTGATGAAAAATTCCTTTCTACCATTTTTTGCATAAGCAAGTCCATTTTCAAAAGGATTCAGAAAATCATATTCGAACGGAATAATAATAGAACTGTCTTTGTCTATATATCCCCACTTGTTTTTCTTATTAAGAACTCGGAACCAACCAGTTTCGTTGTCCTTTTCAATATAATCGATATCTTTCTTAGAAAATTTAGGGGAACTTTCTGTGCAGGAAAAGAAAATGAGTAATAGAAAAAGTAATCCGTTTTTCATACTAAAACTTCAGACCGTCAGCTCCACCACATAACCTTCGTGTCCGCGCACATTAATAAAATCATCGCCTTCAAAAGCGAGATACTGCCCTTTGATTCCTTTCAATACACCTGAGAATTCCGGTTTTTTGTCCAGAGTAAAAACATTGATCTTTTCCGGCTTTTCATACGGAAAATCAAGTTTGATGATATTATCGTCGATTACTGCAAACTTTTTGAAATCATTGGGAAAATAGTCTGCAATTTTATTCCGGAAATCGATCAGATCCAATGTATCTTCATAATCATCTGTGAGCATTTTTTTGGGATTGGTTTTATCGGCCACGTGTTTTTTCAGTTCCAGTTCTATCATTCCGGCTTCGTAACGGTTATCTGTCACAGCAATTGGCAAAGCGAAAGTTGCGCCCTGATCTATCCACCTTGTCGGGATCTGACGCTCGCGCGTGACGCCTACTTTTACATCGCCGGTGTAGGCCAGATAGACGATGTGCGGCACCAGCTGAATTTGTTTTTCGACTTCCAAATCTCTTTCTGCTACGCCAAGATGTGCGGTTGAAAGTTCCGGCCGGATGATCGTATCACTAGCATAAGGACTTTCGAAAAAACATTTTTTACAGAATCCCATCCTGTATATTTTCTGATCGATGCCACAGTTTACGCATTCGTAGCCAATGTGTTTGATGTGAAGTTCTTTCCCAAAAAGCTGATTCATATTGATAAGATCGCCATTCAGATTGAGATAATATTGAATCGGTTTTCCGTTTTGAGAGATCATTTTCAGGATTTGTCCGGTAAACTGCATTTTATAGAGAATTTGAAATTGGGAATAAATGTAAGTATTATTAATTAATCTAAGTTGCAGACCTATTTTAATTTTTTTGGCTCCTTGCTAAAGAATTGATTCAAACAAGACTCTTATTTTTGTTTAATTCATATCTTCGCAACACAATTGATGGTATGAAATATCTTGTAACTGGCGGCAGTGGATTTATAGGTTCGCATTTGGTAGAACACCTTTTGAAAAATGGACATTCTGTCATTAATATTGACAATTTCGATGGATTCTATGATTACAGAATAAAAATCCGGAATACACTGCAATCTTTGAGCTTGAAATCTGAATTTGAGTTCACTGATAAAGAATCTGACATCTCTAAATTATCAACTGAAACTAAATCAGACCATTACCAACTTTATTACCAGGATATTCGGGACAAAGAAGGTTTGAAAGATATTTTCCGCACTCATAAAATAGATTTGGTCATTCATCTGTCAGCTTTGGCTGGCGTCCGGCCTTCTATCGAGCGGCCTTTGGAATATGAGGAAGTCAATATCCGCGGTACTCAGAATCTTTGGGAGATTTGTAAAGAGTTTAACATTTTAAAATTCGTTTGCGCCTCATCATCAAGCGTTTACGGGAACAATGAAAAGGTTCCATTTGCAGAAACCGATAATGTGGACAATCCAATTTCGCCTTACGCAGCTACAAAAAAATGCGGCGAAATTATCGGTCACGTTTACCACAGTCTTTATCATATTGATATCATTCAACTGAGGTTTTTCACCGTCTACGGACCAAGACAGAGACCGGATTTGGCGATTCACAAATTCACGAAACTGATATCTGACAATCAGGAAATCCCTTTCTACGGCGATGGTTCTACGGCCAGAGACTATACTTTTATTGATGATATTATAGACGGCATATTAAAATCGATCAGATATCTGGAAACGAATGACAAGGTTTATGAGATTATCAATCTGGGCGAGAGCGAAGTGATTACACTCAGTGAGATGCTTGCAGTGCTGGAAAATACCATCGGAAAAAAAGCAGTCAGAAAAATCCTGCCAATGCAAGCCGGCGATGTCCTGAAAACCAATGCAGATATTGCAAAAGCAAGGACTTTAATAGGTTATTCGCCAAGCACAAACTTCCAAAATGGCATAAAAAAATTTGTGGAATGGTTTTTGGGAAATCCGCACTAATACACTGCGATTCCAAAGAAGTTTAAATATTAAATAAAATAATTTTTAAATATTGTTGAAAATCAATAGAAAAGTGTATAAATTATCACCTAATTTTTTACTTTTGCAAAAATTTAAATTATGTATTGGACATTAGAATTAGCATCATACCTTAGCGATGCACCTTGGCCGATGACCAAGGCAGAATTAATCGATTACGCAATCAGAACCGGAGCACCTATGGAAGTTGTAGAAAATCTACAGGCCATCGAGGATGAAGGCGAGATCTACGATGCGATAGACGAAATCTGGAGCGATTATCCTACAGACGAGGATTACCTCTGGAACGAAGACGAATATTAAGATAGCATTTGGCTGATAGCACACCGCCGTTAGCCTTTGAAAATAAAATTATTAATGCGATTAGCCACAGCTAATTGCCAAAAGCTGAATAAATGAGTTTTTTAAATACCGTTCTTAAAAGTTTTTTGGGAGACAAAAATGCAAAAGATCTTAAAGAAGTAAAAAAAGTTGTCACAAAGGTAAAATCAGTAGAAGCCGGCATCCAATCATTATCTGATGATGGACTGAGAGGTAAAACTGCAGAATTTAAAGAAAAAATAAAATCTGCAACTGCTAACTTTACTTCCCAGATAGAACAAACCAAAGAGCAGATAAAAGACTCAACGAATGTTGACGAGAAGGAAGCACTTTTCACCAAAATCGAAGCTCTGAAAAAAGAGTCGTATGATGTTGAAGAAAAGGTTTTAGCAGAAATCCTACCCGAGGCATTTGCGTTGGTAAAAGAAACATCACGCCGTTTGGCTCAAAACGGAGAAATCCGTGTAACGGCAACAGACAGAGACCGCGAGCTGGCTGCAACAAAAGATTTTTTAGTTCTGGAAGGCGAGACTGCCGTTTGGAAAAACAAATGGGATGCTGCAGGAACGCCTGTCGTTTGGGATATGGTACATTACGACACCCAGTTTATCGGTGGTGTTGTTCTTCACGAAGGTAAAATTGCTGAAATGGCGACTGGAGAAGGGAAAACCTTAGTTGGAACTCTTCCGATCTATCTCAACGCACTGCCTGGCCGAGGCGTACACGTTGTAACCGTAAATGATTATCTGGCGAAGCGTGACTCCGCGTGGATGGGGCCATTGTACGAATTCCACGGTATGAATATCGACTGTATCGATCTTCATCAACCCAACTCCGACGCAAGAAGAAAAGCATACCAAGCTAGTATTACTTACGGAACCAATAACGAATTTGGCTTCGATTATTTAAGAGACAACATGGTGACTTCTCCTACAGAATTAGTTCAGGGAGAGTTGAACTTTGCCATTGTGGATGAGGTAGATTCAGTTTTGATTGATGATGCCAGAACACCATTAATTATTTCAGGTCCGGTTCCGCAAGGCGACAGACAGGAGTTTGACGTTCTGAAACCTTCTATCGACAGAATTGTTGAAGTTCAGAAAAAAACAGTTTCAGGACTTTTCAATGAGGCTAAAAAATTAATTGCTGCGGGTAAAACTAAAGAAGGCGGATTCAAATTGCTTCAGGCTTACAGAGGTCTTCCTAAAAACAGACAATTGATTAAATTCTTGTCAGAAAGCGGAAACAGAGCATTGCTTCAGAAAGTTGAAGGCCAGTATATGGCAGACAACAACCGAGATATGCCTATTGTAGATAAAGATCTTTATTTCGTAATCGATGAGAAAAATAATCAAATCGATCTGACTGATAAAGGTGTAGAATATATGTCTGCAGGTAACGAGGATCAGCAGTTTTTCGTTTTGACAGATATTGGAACTGAGATTGCAGATATTGAGAAAAAGAACCTTTCTAAGGAAGAAGAGTTCGCTGCGAAAGAAGAATTATACAGAGATTTCTCTATCAAATCTGAAAGAATTCATACTTTAAATCAATTACTTAAAGCCTATACATTATTCGAAAAAGATGATGAATATGTAGTTATTGACGGCGAAGTAAAAATTGTGGATGAGCAGACAGGCCGTATTATGGAAGGAAGACGTTATTCTGACGGCCTCCACCAGGCGATAGAAGCTAAGGAAAATGTAAAAATCGAAGCAGCGACTCAAACGTTTGCGACGGTGACTTTGCAGAACTACTTCCGTATGTACAACAAACTTGCGGGAATGACCGGAACAGCCGAGACAGAAGCTGGAGAATTCTGGCAGATTTACAAACTGGATGTTGTGGTAATTCCTACCAACAGACCAATCCAGAGAGATGACAGACAGGATTTGGTGTTCAAAACCAACCGTGAAAAATACAATGCAGTAATCGAAGAAATCGAAAAATTAGTTGAAGCCGGAAGACCTATTTTGGTTGGTACAACTTCTGTCGAGATCTCTCAGTTATTGTCAAAAGCATTAAGCCTAAGAAAAATCCCACACAATGTTTTGAATGCAAAACTTCACAAGAAGGAAGCAGAAATCGTAGCCGAGGCAGGTGGCGCTGGTGTAGTAACCATCGCAACCAATATGGCTGGTAGAGGAACGGATATCAAACTGAAAGGCGAAGTGAAAGCCAACGGCGGTCTTGCGATCATCGGAACAGAAAGACACGATTCCAGACGTGTTGACAGACAGTTAAGAGGTAGAGCCGGACGTCAGGGAGATCCTGGTAGTTCTCAGTTCTATGTTTCTCTGGAAGACAACCTGATGCGTCTTTTCGGATCCGAAAGAATTGCGAAAATGATGGACAGAATGGGACATAAAGATGGTGAAGTGATTCAGCACTCTATGATTTCCAAGTCTATTGAAAGAGCTCAAAAAAAAGTCGAAGAAAATAACTTCGGTGTCAGAAAAAGATTGTTGGAATATGATGATGTGATGAACAAGCAGCGTGATGTGATCTACAAACGTAGAAAGAACGCCTTGTTCGGTGATCACCTGAAGTATGACATCGTAAATATGATTTACGACACTTCTGCGGCCATTGTTTCTCAGGCAAAAGCGAGTGGAAATTATAAAGATTTTGAGTTCGATATCATTAAGTACTTTACAATGGAGTCGCCGGTATCAGAATCCGAATTTTCCAGCACTCAGATTCCCGCATTGACGGATATCGTTTTCAAAGCGGCAAAAGAAGATTACGATCTGAGACTGAATCTGCTTAAAGAAAAAGCATTCCCAATCATTGAAAACGTTTTCCTAAATCAGGGCTCAATGTTCAAAATGATCCAGGTACCTTTCACAGACGGCACGAAGACAATGACCATCGTAACAGATCTGAAACAGGCCTACGATACCAAATGTGACAGTCTGATCACAGATTTTGAGAAGAATATCTCTCTTTCTATTATTGATGAAAACTGGAAAACACACCTTAGAGAGATGGATGATCTCCGACGTTCTTCACAGGGTGCTGTTTATGAGCAAAAAGATCCGTTGGTAATTTACAAACAGGAATCCTTCTTCCTCTTCAGCGAGATGGTAGAAAAAGTAAACAAAGAAATTGTATCGTTCCTTTATAAAGGTGAGATTCCTGCGTAAGGCATTTTATCCATAACATAATAAAACCCGTTGAATATCAACGGGTTTTTGTTTTGATTGATTCTAAATAAAATGACAAAAATCATAAACTTTGTTAATTTAGAATAATTAAAAATAATACCTTTGCAAAAATTATTTATAACAATGAAGAAAGTTATTGTAAGTGCAGTGGTATTGGTTTCCACATTTGCTTATGCTCAGGAGAGAGACAGTATTAAGGCGAATAATATAGAAGGCGTAATCATTGATGCTTTAATCAGAAAAGACAGTGATTATTCTAATAAGATGAATCTAAAATCAATTGAAGATCCTCAGGTATCATCTTCAATTAATTATAAAGCGCTCGAAAATCAGCTTATCTATACTGTAGATGATGCTTACAGAAACATCACAGGCTTACAAAAAATGTGGAATGCTGGTGATGGCGGATCATTCGTAATTTTAAGAGGTTTTGTCTCTACAGGTTCGATGAGAAACGGTCTGGTTGCACCTGTTACAACAACAGTTGATGCTATTAACCTGGAGAAACTGGAAATTCTAAAAGGCCCTGCAGGTACTTTATACGGAAGTAATGTGGCATCCTACGGTGGATTGGTAAACAGAATTACAAAAAAGCCTTATGAATCATTCGGCGGCAATGTGACTTTTACAGGAGGAAGTTACAACACTTTCAGAACGCAGGCAGACGTCAATGCGCCTTTGACCAATGACAAAAAACTACTTCTAAGAGTAAATACATCGTATACCAATTCCGGAACATTCCAGAAAAGTGATATGAAGAACTCCTTCTTTGCATTCACACCTTCATTGACGTATAATGCGTCCGACAGATTGCAGTTCAATGTGGAATATGAAACATTCAACAACAGAACAGTTGGTGAGCAGCTTTTCTTTTACCTTGCTCCGGGAAGGCTGAACGGAATCGACAATATGAAAGATCTGGAAAAAGCAGGTCTGGATTACAAACAATCCTTTATTGGTGACGACTTGTATACAAATGCAAGAGTCAATAATGTTTTTGGACAGATCAATTATAAAATTAATGACAATATAAAATCATCCACCAATATTAATAACTCTCATAGTTTCTCAAATGGCTTCGGACCTTACTTCGCAGCGAATGTAAGTGGAAATAATGACTTAACTATTGAAAGATATGATCAAGGCACAAAAAACAGTAAAAAATCCTGGTTCCAGGTTCAGCAGAATTTCAATCTTGATTACACATTTGGAAATGGAATGAGAAACAGAACTGTCGCAGGCTTTGACTTTTTGCAGACCAAAGACAGATCCAGATTTATTTATTTGAAAACTGGTGCTTTTGATACAGTTTCTGCTAATGGTGGAGATTATTCTGGATTTAATGGAACCGTAGTAGGTGATTTGTACAGAACTCCGGGTAGTATTGGAAATTACGACATCAACGCAGATCTTAACACATACAGCGGTTATGTTTCCAACGTCTTCACTCCGCTTACAGGTCTTAACTTAGTGGTCGGATTACGCTACGAAAGCAACGATTTTAAAGGAGGCGATGTCGCTGATAGCGCAACTGACCCATATAATCAATCAGCATGGTCTCCAAAGGCTGGATTGGTTTATGAAATCGTGAAAGATAAATTCTCTGTTTTTGGAAATTATCAGAACAGTTTCAAAAGTAATGGCTACTATACAATAAACTCAGCCAAAGAAACTGCTTTATCAGATCCTGAAAGAGCAAACCAATTCGAAGGAGGTTTCAAAACAAATCTTATTAATGGAAAAATCAATGCTACAGTAAGTTATTATGATATTGTGGCCAAAAATTATCTTGTAACTACAGGCTATGTAGGAAATATTGCTATCCAAAACCAAACCGGAGAGATCCACAGCAAAGGCGTGGAATTGGAGGTAAATGCTTATTTAGTAAAAGGATTTTCACTAATCGGTGGTCTTGCTTACAACGACACTACGGATGAGTCAACCGGTTTGAGACCAGCTACATCCGGATCTAAATGGTTGGCCAACTTCAATGCGAGTTATCAGTTTATTGACGGAAGTCTGAAAGGTCTTGGTTTTGGCGTCGGTGGAAATTATGCAAGCGACAACAAAGTTCTTAACCAATTGGATGCTACAACAGGCCTGGTTGATACATTTACGCTAAACAGCTTTTTTGTATTAAATGCCAACGCCTATTACGATACCAAAAAATTCAGAATCGGCGTGAAGGTGGACAACTTTACAAATGAACATTACTGGATTGGCTATTCTACTGCAAATCCACAAAGCTTAATCAATGCATTAGGCAGCATCACATACAAATTCTAAAAAATAAAAAAGCTAAGTTTGCGCTTAGCTTTTTCAACTTTTATGAAGAAAAAACACCATCATAAAAAGAAACCCAGTTTCTTCAAAGCCTGGACAGCCAAACTACATTTGTGGTTTGGCTTGTCCATTGGTATCCTGATATTTATAATAGCAATCACCGGCGCTTTATTCGTTTTCAAAGACGAGGTAGAGAATTTTTCGCGAAAGGAATACATCTATCATAAGGAGCAGAATATAGATCAGAAGCAGATCCTGCCCATCCGGGTGATGGAAAAACTGGTAGATCAGCAAGCCAAAGAAGAATTCCCTATCCACTGGGTCAATGTGCCGATGGATAAAACCATGTCCTACCAATTCTACTGGTACGAGCACAAGCCGGATCAATGGAATTATTTTGACGAATTTCCGATTTACAAAGTTGCGTACGTCAATCCATACACTGGGAAAGTTCTGCAGACTTATGATGAAAAAAACGGATTCTTTGCCATCGTAAAATCCATCCACTGGAGTTTTCTCCTGAAACAGGATTGGGGAACTTACGTAGTCGGGATTCCTGTTATTATCTTCCTTCTGATGCTGATCTCGGGAATTATCCTTTGGTGGCCGAAAAATAAATCTGCCAGAAAACAACGCTTCAAATTCCAATGGAAAGATACCACCAGATGGAAACGGAAAAACTACGATCTGCACAACGTGCTTGGATTTTATTCCTCCATCTTTGCCCTTATTCTTACCATTACCGGCTTATTCTACGCATTTTTTGTTGTGCAGGCAATGATCTACTTCGTATTCTCGGGAGGCGAAACAGCTTATCCCGATTTCTCCAAGATTACCACCAAAGCACCAATCGAGATGAGAACTGATAAAACGCTGGACAAGATTTCTGACAAAGTAAAGCAGCTCTATCCTACCGCCTACGGATTCAGTCTGGATCTCGGCCATCCGCATCTGGACGATCACGAGCATCCAAATTTTGAGGTCTACGTAAAGCATCTCTCCTACTCGTATCACAAAAGCAGCAGCTTGATTTTTGATGAAAACTCAGGCGAACTTCTGCACACGCACGATCCTGAAGACAAGAATTTTGGAGAGAAAACTGTAGCCGCAAATTATGATATCCACGTAGGAGCCATTTTAGGTTTACCCACAAAAATCATCGCATTCATCGTCAGTTTAATCATTGCATCTATGCCGATCACAGGATTTATGATCTGGTGGGGACGAAGAAAAAAAACACAGACTAAATAATTGACCAAAACCTGAATTTCACCATTCAGGTTTTATTTTAAACTAAATCCAGATCTTATAAACTGGATTATCCACAGAAGACAGCTGTCTTTTTGGATCGCTGCTTATCCATTCAGGATGAGATCAGGATTCTGCTTATGACAGTGTCTTAAAACATTTGTTGCGCAACAAAATATTTCAATTGTAGCGAATTTGACTGGTTCAAATCTAAAAAGGTGTTGCGTGCTGATATCTTAATTTTAGGAGATCTGCAGCCGTATTGCATTACTTTAAGTTATAATTTTTAAAACTAAAATTAACTGAATATTTAATTCATATTAAATTCCTTTTCTCTAAATTTAGGGTCTTAAAAATTTTGATCGATGTCATTAATTGATTTATCACGACAGATCGCCATAGGTATAGATATTGGCGGAACTAATACCAAATTCGGTTTGGTAAACCATCGCGGAGAGATCCTCGCAAAAGGAAGTATAAAAACTGAAGAATACAGACAGGTAGAAGACTTTATCGAGGCTCTGCACGTCAATATAAAACCTCTGATTGATCAGATTTCCAACAATACCACCTTAGACGGAATCGGCGTAGGTGCGCCTAATGCTAATTATTACACAGGAACGATAGAATTGGCTCCTAATCTGCCGTGGAAAGGTGTTGTTCCTTTTGCAGAACTGATGACAAAGAAATTTGGTGTCCCATGCAAAATGACAAATGATGCCAATGCTGCAGCAATGGGAGAGATGATGTTTGGTGCAGCCAGAGGAATGAAGGACTTCATTATGATTACACTTGGGACAGGCGTTGGTAGCGGCATTGTAGCCAGCGGCAGTCTGATCTACGGCCACGACGGATTCGCAGGAGAATTAGGTCACACCGTAGTAAAACCGGGCGGAAGAAAACACTGGAGCACAGGCTCTGAAGGAAGTCTTGAAGCTTATGCATCTGCGACCGGAATTGCCATTACAGCTAAAAAATTCCGTGCTGAGTTTCCGGATTCTATGCTCAACCAATATCGCGAGGAAGATATCAATTCCAAAACGGTGCACGAATGTGCTAAGGCAGGCGATCCTACAGCAATAGAAGTTTTCAGATACACAGGACAGAAATTAGGAGAAGCTCTAGCAAACTTCGTTATGTTCTCCTCTCCGGAAGCAATTTTACTATTCGGAGGCGTCATCAAAGCCGGTGATTTTCTGTTGAAACCCACCAAATTACATATGGAAAGAAACCTGTTGCCAATTTTCCGTTCAAAAGTAAAATTGGTCTTCAGCGAGCTTGACGAGGCCGACGCAGCCATCCTTGGCGCAAGCGCGCTCGTGTGGGAAAATAAATAATAACGATAGAGAGATCCTTTGACAATGGTTTTTGATGGGAATAATATTTGCTGTTAAGAATCGGGAAAATCAGAGGATTTTTCTTTTCAAAAATGACACGTTATTTATTAATAATTCTTAGCTTTTTCCTCTTTATTTGTAATGGACAGGAGAAAAATCAAAACCTTTAACAAATCAAAAAATGGATAAAAACAATTTGGAATATGCCACATTGGCAGGCGGATGTTTTTGGTGTGTGGAGAGTTGTTTCCATATGCTGAAAGGTGTAGAATCTGTAACATCCGGATACTCCGGCGGGCAGAAAGACAATCCCACTTATGAGGAAGTATCGGAAGGGACGACGGGACACGCAGAAGTAGTGGAAATTGCTTTTGATCCGAAAGTAATCTCTTACAAACAATTACTGGAAGTGTTCTGGTTTCTTCACAACCCGACCACACTCAACAGACAGGGCAATGATGTAGGAACGCAGTACAGATCTGCCATTTTCTATCATTCCGAAACGCAAAAACAAGAAGCTGAGGAATCTATGAAAGCATCCGAAGCCAAACAGGAATGGAACGGAACTTATGTTACGGAGATTGTTCCTTTCGAAAAATTCTGGTCGGCAGAAACGTACCACCAGGGTTATTACAACGCCAACCCCAACCAGCCTTACTGCAGCGCTGTAGTTGGACCAAAAATCCAGAAATTCAAAAAACATTTTGGAGAGCTGGGATGGTTAACAGAAAAAGTGGAGCAATAAGCTCCACTTTTTTATTTATACAGATGGGAAAATAAATTGTATGCAACGATTTATGTCCGGATCATTCACGGTGTGCTAAAGTTCTGAAAACTCGTTTTAATTTACAAAAGGCTTGATAACGCCGGTTGTTGTATCTCTGTCCACTTTGTATCCGAGATTATAAGTTATCCCAAATCCAAGGGTCTGTTTCCGTTGTAATTTCTGAATCTGGTCGTGGTCATACATCATATCGATCGTCACTACGCCAGAGATGTATTTGTTAAATTTAAGATTAAGGGCGCCGCTGTAATTGATATCAACCCTTTCCGTATGCTCCAGATAATTGCTGAAGAAATTGATCTGGTTGACATAAGTAATATCCTTATAAATCTTGATTTTGTAAAGAATGTTGACCATCGCTCCCAGCTCTGAGCGCATACTTTGGCCGTCTCTGTCCAAACCGTAATTGCCCTTGGTCTGCAGTTTTTCATCCAGAACAAAAGTAAACTTACCGTTGATCGGACGAACAATCACCTGAAAGTTATCATTCGGATTATAGGAGAAACCAAGACCTACATTCAGATAGCCTGGTGCCATAAACTTCGAAATCCTGTCATCAAAGGTAGGATCCGGCGTATTGGAATAATTGAAACCCGGCGTAAACTGTGACAGAAACTGAAAACCTGTGGAAAGGTAATAATGCTGCGCCAACTCATAACCGTAATTGGTCATAATATTTATATAATCATCTGTCTTTCTGGTAGATTGCCCCGTGGAAGAGACAAAGCCGTATCCCAACTGAATGTTGTTATCCAGATAATGCCTGTTTTTTTTGTAGACAATGTTATAATTCACCTTTCCGATGACACCAATATTATTATTCCCGCCGGCATACCAGTTTGCAAAGGATGACTGGTTGAAGATCAAGCTGTTTTGACCAAAGAAAAACCACCGTTTCAATGTTGGCAGATTTAGGATAGAAGAAGGCGTCAGAGGACTGGTATCATCCTCATTGGAAACGATGACGGTATTGTTGGAAAGCTTTACCGAGTCGTTCTTCAAAGATCTGATGTTGACGATTTTCGGATTTGCAAGACTGTCAATGTTTATAGCTGTAGAATCCCATCTGCTCTGCGCGATAGAATCTATCAGTTTCTGATAATCCGTAACCTGTGCCTTGGAAAAAAAAGCTAACATCAAAACAAAAACGACCAATACCTTTCTCATTACTACAAATTTTTCCACAAAAATAACAAATCTAAAATTCAAAAAATCTGACTTTATAACCAAATTCTCAATTATCAGCGCATTTTTTGCGGACAAAATTACCTTTTCATAAAAATGGCTGTATAATTGTGATTCTCAAATCCATGTTTTTGAAAACCTTTCATTTAAGATCCTTTTTAGTTCCCATCATCATGCTTGCGTTGATGTGGAGTTTTTTTGTCCTTCAGAATATCGGATTTTTTAGCGGATGCTACGGCGCGATCATTCCGCTGGTTCCGCAGGGATTGACCGGCGTCATCTTTGCACCGCTGCTTCACGGTAATCTGGATCACATCATTGGCAACTCTATGCCGATAGCCATTCTTCTTTTTCTTTTGTTTGAATTTTATCCGAAGATCGCTTACAAAATCTTTTTCATCGGATGGATTGCCTCCGGCCTTCTGGTCTGGATGCTGCCTCCAATTGATATAATCACCGGAGAATGGAACTACAACTGCATCATCGGCGCAAGCGGATTGGTCTATATGCTGGCATTTTTTATCTTTTTCAGCGGTGTTTTCCGTTGGAATATGAAACTGCTGACCGTCTCGCTTGTCGTTGCCCTCTACTACGGCAGTTTGATCTGGGGAATATTTCCCGAAGAGTTCTTTTCCAACCTGGAAGTGCCCAGCAAGATCAGCTGGCAGTCGCACCTTGCAGGTAGTATTACAGGAATTATCCTGGCTCTGATGTTCAGAAAACAAGGCGATAAAAAAATCAAATACATTTGGGAATATCCTGAGTATTACAGTGAAAGAGACGACAAACTCTGGCAGGAATATAAAATCAATCATCCCGAGGATTTCGAAGATCTTCCACAATTGAAACAGCAGAATATCTGGGAATATCTGGATGAGATACGTGAAAATGAAAAATAAGTTCTAAATTGGTCATACACAAATGACTTATGAACTCCGAAGAATTTCTCTACATCCTCGCGCTGAAACAGTGCAAAAACATTGGCAACATCAACCTCAAAAAGCTGATAAAACATCTTGGTTCAGCAAAGAAAGTCTGGGAATCTTCTCCCAAATCCCTGATTTCTGTGACAGGCATCGGGAAAAGCAGCATCCAGAATATCGGTAACAAAGAATTGCTGCTCTCCGCCGAAAAAGAAATCAGATTTCTGGAAAAACACCAGATCAGTATTATTTCGCAGGAAGACGACCTCTATCCAAAGCATCTGATGAACTGTGACGATGCACCGGTGATTTTGTTTTATAAGGGCAATCTAAATCCTGACCGGAATCCCGTAAGCATCGTAGGTACCAGGAAACTGACCGCTTATGGGAAGAGCTTCATTCAGGAACTTACAGCAGAGCTGGCATCTTCCAAAGTATGTACGATCAGCGGATTGGCGTTGGGCGCAGATTCCTGCGTACACGACGAATCTCTCAAACACGACATCCCAACCATTGCAATTCTGGCTCAGAATCTGGACAAAATCTATCCTGCATCCAATAAAAATCTTGCTAAGAAAATCCTGGAGAACAATGGCGCTCTCATCTCAGAATACGCTTCTTTTGACGTGATGGTAAAAGAGAATTTCCTGCAGCGTAACAGGATTATCGCCGGTTTCTCACCTCATCTTATCGTGGTAGAGACGGCTTACGGCGGCGGATCTGTCACTACTGTCACAGCGGCCAACCAGTATAACAGGGATGTTTTTGCCTTGCCCGGTAAAATTACTGATGTTTACAGCCAGGGCTGCAATCAGTTGATTGCGAATAACAAAGCTGAAACTATTGTAGATATTAAAACACTGATAAAGAATCTTGATTTTGTGCCTCAGCCAGAACTTTTTCCTAAGGAAGAAACAAGAATAAAACTGGATGCTGACAAAAAAGACCACCATAAAATACTGGAACTTATTACCCAAAACAAATCGACTTCTCTGGACGAATTAGCTGAAAAATCGGATATCCTGCACCACAAGCTTTTGCCCATTTTATTGGATCTTGAGATTTATGGCTATATCAAATGCCTTTCCGGACGTCAATATCAATTAAACTAACAAAATGCGCGTTCCGAAAATTTGAAGTAATTTAATGTTAAATTCAAAAATTGTTAACACAAAAGATTTAATTATACATTAAGCAAAAAACTTAATGGATATCCTTAAATTTTCGATAAAAATCAAAATATTACTTGCGAAATTCGAAAATAAAATTAAATTTGTTGTCATAATTGTAGAACAATGGAACACTATAACGTTGAGCAAAAGATTCAGGAATTTATGGCCAAAATTGAAGCCAAAAATCCTAACGAACCCGAATTTATCCAAGCTGTAAAAGAAGTTGCGGTTACCGTGATCCCTTTTATCGCGACGAGAAAAGAATACACCGGAATGAAGCTCCTGGAAAGGATGGCAGAGCCCGAAAGAGTAATCATTTTCCGCGTGCCGTGGATAGATGACAACGGTGAGATCCAGGTAAACAGAGGATTCAGAATTCAGATGAACTCTGCAATTGGGCCTTACAAAGGGGGAATCAGATTCCATCCTACGGTGAATCTAAGTGTTCTAAAATTCCTTGCTTTTGAACAGACTTTCAAAAACTCTCTTACAACGCTACCTATGGGCGGCGGAAAAGGAGGTTCTGACTTCGATCCGCAGGGCAAATCCGATATGGAAGTGATGCGTTTCTGCCAGGCATTTATGATGGAACTTTGCAAACACATTGGCCCGGAAACTGATGTTCCCGCGGGCGATATTGGTGTAGGAGCAAGAGAAATCGGATATCTTTTCGGGATGTACAAAAAAATAAGAAACGAGTTTACAGGTGTTTTGACAGGTAAAGGGTTGGCCTATGGCGGATCTCTTATCCGTCCTGAGGCTACCGGCTACGGCGTTGTTTATTTTGCCGAGCAGATGCTGAAAACCATTAATGAAACAATTGCAGGTAAAACTGTTGTAGTTTCCGGTTTTGGAAATGTGGCTTGGGGCGTTATTAAAAAAATCAATGATCTTGGCGGAAAAGTGGTGACTATCTCAGGTCCTGACGGCTATGTTTATGACAAAGACGGCATCTCCGGAGAAAAAATCGAATACCTTCTTGAACTCAGAGCCAGCGGAAACAACAGAGCTGAAGATTATGCTAAAAAATACCCTGAGGCAGAATTTTTTGCAGGCAAAAGACCTTGGGAAGTGAAATGTGATATTGCATTCCCGTCTGCAACCCAAAATGAGCTGGATCTGGAAGACGCAAAAGTATTGGTAGCCAACGGCTGTCTTTGCGTGACCGAAGCTGCTAACATGCCTTCTACGCTGGATGCAATTAATTATTTCCTGGACAATAAAGTATTATTCTCCCCTGGAAAAGCTTCCAATGCAGGTGGTGTCGCGACTTCCGGGTTAGAAATGACCCAAAACTCGATCCGTCTAAACTGGACTTCTGAAGAGGTAGATGCCAGACTGAAGGAAATTATGATCGGCATTCACAAAGCTTGTAGAGATTACGGTAAAGAAGAAGACGGCTACGTGAACTACGTGAAAGGTGCTAATATTGCAGGATTCGTAAAAGTAGCCGAAGCCATGCTTGCACAAGGTGTTGTCTAAACTAAGATAATTAAAAATCGGACTTTAAGTAGATTAAAGTTTTAACATAAAAAAGAGCAGCTTAATTATTGAGCTGCTCTTTTTTTTATTAAGACATAATAGTTCGTTAAACCATACACTTATTAACTATCTCGGAAGACCTCTTTTCAAAGCGTAATTGCCTCTTTCGATGGCTTTCTTCTCTTTCCAGTTCATATAATTGGCTTTGAAATTTTTCTTCATAAAGTTGTCAAAACCTCTCTGTACCGTCAGATTCCAGAGGGAATTGGCTTTTACACCCCAGCTTTTGTCCCAGGCCCTCAGCGATAGTGAGAAGCTGCCGTCCAGATATTTCATCCAGTGCCACCAGCCGGTCGGCATAAAGAGTGTATCACCGTGTTCCAGAAAACATTCTATACCCTGAACGCCGTCCAATGCAGGAAAATTCTTGAAATCCGGGTTTTCTATATCATAATCTTCCAGGGCGTACGTGGCGTAAGGAAGGCAGTACAATCGGTCTTTCCATTTTTGTTCGAAAAGCAAAACATGCTTTCTCCCGTTGAAATGCGTATGGAAAATATGCGCTAGATCTATATCGTAATGCAAAAAAGTGACAGAGCTTTTACCGCCGAAAAACATACTAGGATATTTGTCCAGAAAACCGCCCATCAATTCTTTTGGTGAAATATAATCTTTAAGAATATCAGGTGCATGCTTGATAGGATCGAAAAAGAAAATCCTCAGATCCGTGGGTTCTCTCTGGATAAGATCGATGTAATCTGCAAATTTCATCTCCGTGGTTGGTGCATTAATAGGCGCAGCAGGATCTGCCTTAGCGCTGTCGTACAGAGGAACGGTCACATCGCCTACCACTTCTTTGATATAATCCATCGTCCACTTTTGATATGCAGGCCAGTTCTTTGCCATATTTTTGATGACAACAGGTTTACGCGGTTTCAGGTATTTTTCAAAGAATTCCTCTTTGGTAATATCGTCTACTATATCAATAGGTTTTAAAATGATTCCCATGTTAATCTAATATTAAGGAACAAATTTATTAAATTTTAATCTTCATTATCTATAATTCTTTTAAATTATCGAATGTGATGGCATAAATGATTATGCGATTTCTGCTTCGGGAATATTTGTTTTAATATCATCCTACAGACTCTTAACACTATCATTTTTAAAAGACTGACAAAATCTTTGTAACATTTTACAGCTTTCTTTTACTAATACTTTAGTGATACATTGACTACTATGAAAAAAATTCTCTCCTTTCTTTTTGCGCTCACATTTTCTCTGATTGTTTTTGGACAGAAAACCGTGACCGGTATTGTAACGGATTCTGACGGAAAAGCACTCGCAAGTGCAAGTGTTACCATAGAAGAACCCGGAAAAAACGCGATCCTGGCTTATGGGATTTCCAATGCTAAAGGCGAATATAAGGTAAGTTTCACCTCAGCCGAAAGCACTTTGGACCTGAAAATTAAAGCATTCAACCAAAAACCAATTACGCAGACCATCAAGAATGATGATCAGAAACTGAATTTCTCCCTGGATTCCCAGGCTACAGAGATACAGGAAGTAAGACTTAAAACAAAACTGATCACCAAAAAAGGGGATACGATCTCATATGACCTCAAATCTTTTGAAAATAAAAACGACCGTACTCTTGCAGATGTTCTGAAAAAAATCCCTGGAATCGAGGTCAATAAAGACGGAACAGTTCTGTACCAGGGCGAAGCGATCAATAAATTCTATGTCAACGGTAAAGATTTGATGGAGGGCGGCTACGGAACTATCAACAACTCCCTTCCGAAAGACGCAGTTTCCAAAGTCGAGGTTCTGGAAAATCACCAGCCGGTGAGTATTCTGCGCGACAAAGTACCGTCAGATCAGGCTGCATTGAATATCAAACTGAAAAAATCTGTGACGATGACCGGCCGTGGCGAGGTGGGCGCAGGCTTCAGTCCGCTGCTTTGGAATGTAAAACTGACGCCGATGTTCTTCGGACAGAAAAACCAGTGGGTCGTCAATTACAAGGCGAACAACAATGGGGAAAGTGTAGAGAAAGAAGGCAATCTCTTAAGTTTCGGCAGCCGCTGGGAAGGAAGGCGATCGCAGACTTCGCAGAAATCCTGGACCAACGTAGAAACAGCGGGAACGCCCGATGTTCCGGAAAAAAGATATCTGCTGAATAATGTCCATTTTGTATCTGCCAATCTTTTGACAAGTCCTTTCAAAAATAAGGAATGGGAACTGAAAGCCAACGTGAACTATACAAATAATGATGTAGAAAGAGATTCCCGGACTACAACCGCTTATGACAATACAGAAAGCAACGGATTGCTGGCAGGCAGAACTTTGGAGCAGTCCAGAAGCAACGACTTCTACACCAATGCAGCCAAAGCAGAGTTGATTTTTACTAAAAATGCCAAAAAAGGTTTCTTCAAAAACACCACTACTTTCAACGGATTCTGGAATGCCAACCGTGGTTTCTCGGAACTGGATACCAATATTGCTGCTTCGCCATATATTTTTGGCGATCAGTCTCTGGAGTCGCCTTCCGGAAGTTTTCAAAACTCGCTCAGCACCATTATTCCGTGGAAAGATAAGCTGATCAATGTGATGAGTTATTTTAAATACCAGAAAGATAAACAAACGATGAGTGTGAATCCTGCGAGCTATGCCAACTTCTTCACAGGACTGAATACATCCAACACTTTTGATACTTACAGACAGCAAACCCTTTCTGAGACGATGGAAATCAACCATTCTGCTTCTGTTGGCTTTACTTTTAAAAAGCTGACAATCATCCCGGAGATTGGTCTTAATATGAATTTTAACAATTTAAAATCATTGCTCACAGGATCAGCAGGCGGCAATTACTATACAGTCAACAACCGTTCTCAGAATAATATCGACTGGAATGAACTGACGCCTTACACCCAGGTGGCTTTCAATTATAAGTCAGACAGATTCAATATGAACCTGACTGTTCCGGTGAATTTTTACAGCATCAGATATCAGGACAATCTTTATAACCAATTGACGGACAAGACCAAAACTGCTCTTGAACCAACGTTCTTTGCGAGTTACGATTTTGCATCGTTCTTCAAATATTGGGTGTTTGCCAACCAGAGTTATGACTTTGGAAATTTCGGATTCCTCTATGGCGGCGATATTCTGACGTCTGCAGGCAACATTTCCAGAAGATATGTGGACGGTCTTGATGGGTCGAAAATGCCGGACTACCTCAGCAGAAATGTCGGAACCCGTCTGGAATACAGAAATCCGCTTAACAATCTTTTCTTCAATGTCCGGTACAACTATGGAACTTTGAAAAGAAACATTGCGGAAACCTTCAATACCGCAGGCGGAATTGGCGGAACAATAGGAATTGTAGCGGTGGAAAACTCCACGAGATCTCAAAGTGAAAGTGCTGAAATCGGGAAATACCTGCCAAAATTTAAAAGTAATATTTCAACAAGCTTTACCAATACAGATTCCAACTCTTTTAGTTTCTTTAACGGGAATTTTATCGAAAGCAAAAATAATCTTCAGACCTGGGCTGCTAAATTTAACAACGCCTATTTCAGCTGGCTGAGTGTAGATTACAACATCAGTATGAACTGGAACAACAACCGGAATGTTACCAGCTCCAACTCTCAGAAAAACTCCGGCTGGAATCACAATCTTGCAGCCTACATCTACCCTTCAGAGAATCATACGTTTGGTTTCAATTGGGACAACAGCGTGACTTCTACCCAGGGAAACACTTATAAAAACCCTTTTTACGATATTTCTTATCAGTACACGTGGGTCAATAAAAAAATCGACTTCGAGCTGAAATGGCTGAATATCACCAACAGAAAAGTGTACGAGATCGTGAATGTTGACATCACAAGAGGTTATACGCAGACGCAGAGCTACAACATCCGCCCGAGTCAGTTTATGTTCACCGTCAAATTCAATTTTAAATAACACTATTTTAATTATTATAAAAAAGGCATCAGTTTTTACTGTTTGCCTTTTTATTTTTTCTAATTTTAAATCACTAAAAACATAGTTATGATAAAGACAATTTTTATGATCACGCTTCTTCTGAGTTTACATTCGTTTGCTCAAGGGACAAGGATTATGTACGAGTACAGATTTATTTCGGATCTGAACAAAAAAGATTCTGCTGATACAGAACTGATGTATCTGGATATTAAAAAAGACGGCAGCAGATTCTACAGCAGGCAGAAGGCTGTCAGCGATTCTATAAGAGATGCGTACATCCAGAGACAGTTGGCAGCTGGCGTAGGAAATTTCAGTTTTAAAAGTTCCAATGACGGAAAAGTAGTCTATTCTGTCAGCAAAATCTACCCCGATTTCAAAACCAATCTACATACATCACTCGGTCAAAACAGATATGACATTACGGATTCAAAACCGATGAACTGGAATATTGAACCCGATAAAAAAAAGATTGATCAATTTGAAGTTCAAAAGGCAACATTAGACTTCGGCGGACGTATGTGGACAGCTTGGTTTTCACAGGATTTTCCGTTTCAGGATGGCCCTTACAAGTTCCACGGATTACCTGGACTGATATTGGAAATGGAAGATTCTACCGGAACGCATCTTTTCAAATTTGCAGGCAGCAAAAAATTTGATGACAATGAAAAAACCGAAAAGAAAGAAATTGAAGCGATTGCTCCGGGCGGAAGAGTAATGCGATTTGGCAATATGGGCGGCGGCAAAGAACTCGCAGTGACCGAAGAGCAATTTATAAGGCAATGGAAAGATTACAAAAATGATCCTGTGAAAGATATGAGACAGAATCTATCCAAGCCGGGCGTAAAGATGAAAGTCAACATCAACGGAAAAGAGATGACCGATCCTGCTGAAATGCTGAGAAATATGGAGAAGCATCAAAAAGAAATACTGGCACAGGATAATAATAAAATAGAGCCGTCGCTTTATCCTTAATTTATAAAACACTATTTTTATAGTCCTCTATCCGGAGGACTTTTTTATGCAAAAAAATCAATCAAATAAAATGAGTTATCTACCAAAACTTAAAGATATAAAAGCATTCGTATTCGATGTTGACGGCGTTTTTACAGATGGCAGCGTCTATCTTCTGCCGGACAAAAATATGTCGCGGGTAATGAGCGTCCTGGACGGATATGCCGTTGTCCAGGCAATCAAACAGAATTATATTATCGGAATTATTACCGGCGGAAATGATCCAATGGTACAAAACAGGATGGAATATCTTGGCATCAAAGACTACTATCCAAAGTCCTCTCACAAAGTTTCTGACTATGAAAACTTCAAGGCCAAATACAATCTGCAGGATTCCGAAATCCTGATGATGGGCGACGACATTCCTGACATCGGAATTATGAGGCTGGCAGCCATTTCTGCCTGTCCTGCAAATTCTGTAGCGGAGGTGAAGGCGATTTCAGATTACATCTCGCCGGTTTACGGTGGTAAAGGTGCCGTGCGAGACGTGATAGAACAAGTCATGAAAGTACAGGGAAAATGGAATCTGGACGAAGAAACAAAATCAGCTTAATTAATTGATAATGAAAATATTACTGGCATCACAATCACCCAGACGAAGGGAATTATTAAGCCAACTCGGTTATCAGTTTGAAACGGTCACTATTGACGTTGATGAGTCGTATCCTGCTGCGCTTTCTACTGAAAATATTGCAGAGTATGTTTCTGATAAAAAAGCGGCGGCTTTCCAGGTCAGCGCTGGTGAGATTCTTCTGACTTCCGATACAATTGTTGCCTTAGACCATAAAATCCTTCTCAAACCAAAAGATAAGGCAGAAGCCTTTGCGATGCTGAAAAGTTTGTCTGGCAGGAAACATCAGGTTTTTACTGCGTTTACGATTAAAACAAAAGATACTACCATCAGCAAAACAAGCAAGACAGATGTAGAATTTTCGGAAATCACTGATGACGAAATCAGATTTTACATCGACAATTACAGGCCTTTTGACAAAGCCGGATCATACGGAATCCAGGAATGGCTGGGAATGGCAAAAGTGAAAAGCATCACGGGATCTTTCTACGCCGTAATGGGTTTTCCGGTGGATCTGGTTTACGAAGAACTCAAGAAAATGGGCTGCCTGCCAAACAATTATCAAAACTGAGCCTTTTAGATAATTTTCCTTACAAAAATTCGTTATTTTTACAAATGGAATATCCAGCTTCCCATTGAAATTAATTAGATGAAAAAATATTTACTAATCATACTTGCTGTCGTAAGCATATTAGCCTGTAACCCGAGGAACAAAAAGAAGAAAACCAAAAGTGGCCCGGTGAACAGATTTATGACTTATCATAATACATTGTTTAACAGTAAGGAAGCCTTGGCCGCAGAGATGGAAAACCGCGACAAAGCGCACGTGGACAACTTTTACGACCCTTACATTTCTGTTTATACCACAGAAGATATAGCAGAAGAAACTACAGCTTTCGGATCTGCAAACAGCAATAGCAGCGGCAATGATGCTCCGCCAGGAATCCGCGGACTTTCCAGAGGTGCTACTGCGAGCAATGCATCATTTGGGACCGCAGATAACGGACAGATGGGCGGCAATTCCGCATCCGGTAACAACAGCAATAGAAAAGGTGCCACTATTCTTCAGATTACAGAAGCGAAAGCGGCAAAAGCTATCTCAAAATATTCCGTGATGGTAGGCGGTGTAGAGAAGAATAAGAAGATTTTTGACGCCTATATTCTCCTCGCAAAAGCAAGAATGTATCAGGGGAAATATCTGGAATCTCTGGATGCACTGGGTTATCTGTTCAACACAATGGGTAAAGATAAAAGAATTGCTCTGGCCAGTATTTACAGAGCAGCCAATTATACCAAACTTAAGGAATATTACCGTGCAGACGAAGTATTCCGGGATCTGGAAGAAGATCCAAAGGTAAAGCTGACAAAAGAATTCAAAAGAATACTGAAAGTTTATCAGGCAGACAACTTCCTGAAATGGGGCAAAAAAGAATTGGCCGCAGAAGTTCTGGAGGAAGCTTTTACCTACAACAAAAACAGAAAAACCAAAAGCCGTATTGCATTTCTCCGCGGGCAGATTTTAGCCGGCCTCAACAGGAAAGACGAAGCCAGAGAATCATTTGCAGCAGCTTATAAATATGCCAACAGCTACGAATTTGAAGTGAAATCCCAAATTGAGATTGCTAAAACATTTGACAGCAAAGCTGACAATTATGACGAAGCCATTGCTTACCTGGCCAAGATTGCCAAAAAAGGCACGTATGCATCGCGGAAGAATGAGTTGTACTATGCCAGCGGATTGGTGGCGACCTCTGCAGCAAAAGATTCTATAGCCGATTCTTTCTTCAGAAAAGCGCTGAAAGAAAAGCAGTCAGATCCGCAGATCCGCGGACTTACTTATTCAGAAATTGCCAAGAAGTTTTTTGCAAAAGATGACTATCTTACCGCAGGTGTTTATTATGACAGTGCTCTGGCGGTAATGAGCTATCTGCCTGAAAAGGAACGACTCACGAGCCTAACAGCCAACATCAAGAAACTGTCGAAGAATTATTATATCGTTAAAAAAAATGACAGCATCCTTGGCCTTGCCAAGATGACGCCGGATGAGCAGCGCAGTTACTTCACAAAATATATCGAAGGCATTAAAGCCAAAGAAGACGCTGCAGACCTGGCGAGAAGACAGGCTGACAGAAGCAAAGGTTTTGATAATTCTGATTACAATGCCAACTCTATTTTTGCAAATAACTCTACAGACAGCAACAGTTTCCAGAATTTTGGAATTACGGGCGGCTCTACCTTTTATTTTGCCAATGCCAACAACATCCCAAGAGGAGAAAATGCGTTCAAACAAACCTGGGGCAACAGGACATTGATGGACAACTGGCGCTACTCTGCAAAGACTACCACTATTGAGGAACTGAAAAACGAAGCTTTGGGACTTGCAACAGCGCCCGATCCGAGACGTCTGGAACCCGAATTTTATATGGAGAAAATCCCAACGTCGGCAGAAGAGCTTGGCAGATTGAAAAAAGACAGAGATACGGCCAGTCTGGGAATGGGAAGAATGTACGAATCATTTTTTGGCAACACAAAATTAGCCACCAAAACGCTATTCGACTTAGTAGATAACAAGCCTGATGAGGAGACAGATCTCCAGGCACTTTACAATATTTTTGTATTCAATTACGAAAAAAATCCTGCTGAAGCCGAGAAAGCAAAACAACTGATTCTGGCCAGATATCCTTACACATCTTACGCAGAATTTGTAAAAAACCCTAAAAATAAAGACTTCAACAAATCTACTGCAGATGTAGAAAAACTATATGCCGATGCTTATAAACTGTACGAGAATGAGAAATTTGCCGAGTCGTCTGCAATCATAGATAAAGCCATTGCTGACAACGCCAAGGATGCGCTTATTCCCAAGTTTTATTTGCTTAATGCCTACAATGCCGGGAAAACAGCGGGCAAAGAGATAATGATCCTTCAGCTGGAACAGATTGTCCTGAACTATGGCAACACGCCGGAAGGCATCAAAGCTAAAGAACTTCTCAAATATCTGAAAAGTGACGCCAAACTGGAACTGACGGATGACGCAGGAAATGCCGTTTCCGAAAAACCACAGCCGGCGGTTGAAAATTTCCCTCAGGAACAGACTGCCGAAGAGATAGAAAAAGAGCGCCAGATGAACGGTGCTCCTCCATCCTCTTCCGGCGGACCAGGCAGACCCGGAGCAGGTCTGGACGCCCAGCAGACGGATGCAAATATGAGGAGTATGCAGCAGAGTAGAAGAAAATAAAAAAAAAGAGAGCAATTAAAACTGCTCTCTTTTTTTTATCTGATTAAATCTTATCCAGTTGCACCGTAAAGTGTCTGAGTATCGCAGGTTCTCTGGTGATTTTGTAACCTTTGTCGATTTCATTTCTCCGTTCAAAAACGTTGATAACGGCGGCTGCTACATAATCCATATGATTGTCGGTATAGGTCCTTCTCGGGATGGCCAGCCTCAGCAATTCCAGCTTTGGATATCGGTTTTCTCTCGTTTCCGGATCGCGGTCAGCGAGCAGTGTTCCGATTTCTACGCCACGGATGCCGGCTTCTTTGTAAAGTTCGATTGCAAGGGTCTGCGCAGGAAATTCTTCTCTTTTGATATTCGGCAAGAAGTTCAACGCATCTATGAAAACAGCGTGTCCGCCGATTGGCTTCTGAATGGGAACTCCGGCTTCCATCAATTTGTTACCAAGATATTCCACTTGAGAGATTCTGCTTTCCAGGTAAGCAAATTCTGTGGCTTCATCTAATCCGGTTGCCAGCGCTGACATATCTCTTCCGGCCATGCCGCCATAAGTGATAAAACCTTCATAAATAATGGTGAAGTTGGAAGCCTGTTCAAATATTTCACGGCTTTTCAGGGCGATAAATCCACCGATATTTACCAGTCCGTCCTTCTTGGAACTCATTGTCATCCCGTCACCATAGGAGAATATTTCTTTACAGATTTCTTTGATCGTTCTGTTTTCCTGTCCTTTTTCTCTTTTTTTGATAAAGTAAGCGTTCTCTGCAAATCTGGCAGAATCGAACAAAACGGGAATCCCGTACTGATCCGACAATGCTTTTACAGCTCTGATATTTTCCAGAGAAACAGGTTGTCCGCCGGAAGAATTGCATGTAATTGTAATGAGACAGAATGGAATTTGATCTTTTGGATGCGAGCTGTAAACGGCTTCTAATTTATCAAGATCTATATTTCCTTTGAATGGATGAAGATCCTCAATATCAAAAGCTTCATCGATTGTACAGTCTACAGCGTGCGCTTTTCTGAACTCGATGTGTCCTTTTGTGGTATCGAAATGTGAATTTCCGGGGCAGATGTCGCCTTCTTTTACCATCACGGAAAACAGGACATTTTCTGCGGCACGACCTTGGTGCGTTGGCAATAGATAAGGAAATCCCGTAATTCTTTCAACAGTACTTTGCAGCGCTTCGAAAGAGCGTGAGCCTGCGTAACTCTCGTCGCCGATCATCAGTGCGCCCCATTGTTTGTCGCTCATAGCGCCCGTTCCGCTGTCTGTCAGCAAATCGATGAAAACATGAGAACTTCTGAGGTTGAATAAGTTATAATCGGCTTTTTTCAGCCATTCTTCGCGTTGTTCCTGAGTTGATTGGTATATTTCTTCAACCATTTTGATTCTGAATGGTTCTGCGTAAGGTAGTTTCATAAGTGATGAATGATAATTGATGAATGATAAATAAAAGTAACATTGATGAAAGTAAACTGAAACAAAATGTGTTTCAGTAGATATATAATTGAAATAAGAATGATTAAATCATCCTGAAATCAACTACTTTCATCATTAATCAATTATAAAAACTACTCCGGTGCTTTGAAAATGTTGTCATCTGAATGGAATCCGGCTACACCTCCACTAACTGCAAATTTCATTGCTTCGGCGGCGCTCATCCCCGTAACTTCCTTGACGTTATTGAATTTGGTAATAATCACCCAGCCGGAAACGGCGTAGGAATGTGGCAGATAGACGGCAATCATATGCTCCAGGTCTACCACGGACATATCGGCCTGCGTCAGAAATCCGATTCGCCAGATTTCGGGCGTCTCATTGGTTTTGACCCAAACCGGCACGTTGAATTTTTTCTTATCGCCCACGAAGGACCCTAAAACGTCTTTTAAAGACGTGTAAATGAATTTGATTCCGGGAATGTGTTCTAAAACGTAATCCACTCCGTCCACAATGAGTCTTCCTATAATAAATTTGTTCCCGAAAAAGCCTATAAATGTGGTTCCGAAAATAACGGTTATAAAAATTAGTCCGGGAAATTTTTCTGAAACAGAAGGCACCAGATTATCTATGCTGAAAACAATGGAAAGGATTATCCACACGGTAATAGCCAGCGGACCAATGATAATCAGTCCCTGAATGAAGGATCGTAAAATTAACCGTAGATAATCGTTGAGATTCCTGTCCATTTTAGCCGTGAATTGTTTCTTTGTTGCCGTAGGATTTCATGATTTCGGCTTCATATTCCAGCCACTCTTCCCACCGAGCGTTTACTTTTTCGGGATCTCCAAGCTGTCTTGCAAAACCTATAAATGCGGTGTAATGGTTGGCTTCGGAGACCATCAGATCGTGGTAGAATTGTTTTAATTCTTCGTCCTTTATGTTTTCTGTCAGAACTTTGAAACGTTCGCAGCTTCTGGCTTCTATCATTGCAGCAAAAAGCATTTTGTCTATAATCTGTTCATCCCGGCTTCCGCCTTTCACCAAAAACTTGATTAAGTCGTTGACGTAATCGTCCTTACGTGTTCTTCCCAAAACGCCGCCTCTTTTTTTAATGATTTCATGAACCTGATTGAAATGATCCAGCTCCTCTTGCGCAATAGCCAGAAGTTCGGTCACCATTTCTGTATATTCCGGAACCATTGTAATGAGTCCGATTGCGTTTGTAGCAGCCTTCTGCTCGCACCACGCGTGATCTGTAAGAATCTCTTCCAGGTTGTTCTCTGCAATATTGGCCCAACGCGGATCTGTAGGAAGTTTAAGACGAAACATTTTATATTTTTTGTAAAAATAAGGATTTGAAAGCTTGTTTTTGACTATTTGTAAATAAAAAATGACGTTGCGAAATTCACTATATTAAAAACTGATGTTGAAAGATCATATTACTATTTGGCACAGATATTGAAAATCCATTAACAATCAAATAATAAACTTATGAAAAATTTAACTATTACCAACCGTGCTAAATCATTTATTTTTAGCTTTTTAGCAGTCTTTGCTTCGGCATTGTCATTTGCTCAGGATTCAACCGTTACAAAAACGACCAATGTTACCACGTCTTCTGAAGAATGGCAAACGAATCCAACGTACTGGATTATCGGGGGCGTTGTACTGATTGTCATCGTTGCAATTGTTGCGATGAGCGGCAGAAAGAAAAACGATTAACAAATTAAAAGCGCTTTTTTAAGCGCTTTTTTTATGGATTTCTGGAAGCCGTTTTTGCTCTAAGAAATTGCAAAACCTTCCAGCCAAGATCATCAACTTTCGTGAGGCCTTTGGAAATCAGAAACGCCAGGAGAATATTTACCGGATAGATAATCACAACCAACAACCACCAACTCATAGAATCTTTTAGCGGAACAACGAGGAAATAAATCAATGACGAACTCATTCCCTGTCCAAAATAAAAGAAAATAGCATTTTGTCCCACATTGGTGATGAAGTTGGGTTTGGTGATTTTCAATCTGTTATAAAAAACAAAAAGTGTGACCAATGAGAAAAGTGTCCAGACGATATACGGCATCTTTGGCGGAAATTTCTGTTTGTTGATCTTATAAAAAATATCGCCGCCATAATTCCAGAACATCCAGGCGAGCGCAACTGCTACCAATCCGTACAAAACGGGAATTATTTTCGTTGGGATTGTTTTGCCTTTCAACCGGTTTCCGATCAGGAAAACAGCCATATAAAATGCGACATAACCTACCTGTCCATTGGGATAATACTGAGGGAAAATGTTAAAAATTAAAGTTAAAACAATACAGATTGCGATAAACCAATTGATATGTTTCGGGAAGAATCTTAAAATCAAAACACCTAAAACCGTCAGAATATAGTAAACCTTGAGATACCAGAAACTACCCATCACCACAGGAAAGGTGTCACAATTGGAATAGTCGTGCAGGTACCAGTTTCCTAAAATCTGCCATTGCGGCTCTGAGGAAATACCGCTAGGAACATATTTGGTTCCAAATGTAGAATAAAACGCCTTCAGCCACTCAAACGAGAAAAAGCTGAGCCCGAAAACCTTGAAAAAATAATCCAGGAAAAACAGGAATGTCACAAAAATCATGTAGGTAATCTGCAACTTCAGAAGTCTGTAAAGTGTCTTCTCAATATTGTTGCCGGACGTGATTCCGCTAAGCGCATAAAACAACGCTACATCAAAAACCAAAGAGAAAACCCGGACTTCTGTGGGAATGTAAAACTGCCCGCTCCAGAAAGCCGTGTGAATAAAAATAATGGAAATAGTTGCCAGTCCTTTGGCAAAATCAATATAGAGATCTCTTTGCATGCTGTACTTTATCAATAGGATTGGGCTTTAGCCCATTCACAAAAGTAACAAGATTAAAGGCTTCAGCCAAAACATATTATAAATTTCGGCTAAAGCCGTTTCGTAATACAATTCTCTCATTGGGCTGAAGCCCAACGCGATTGAAATTTGAGATTGAAAATCGAATTTCTATTTATAATTATTTAATTTTTACCACTCGATTGTTATCCTTATTTTTACAAGTTCAATCGTAGAAATGTCAGACATCATTCAGCTTTTACCGGATCACGTTGCCAATCAGATTGCTGCAGGAGAAGTGGTCCAGCGGCCGGCTTCCATCGTGAAGGAACTTTTGGAGAATTCTGTGGATGCAGGCTCTACCAAAATACAGCTAATCATCCGGGATGCCGGAAAAAACCTGCTTCAGGTGGTAGACAATGGCATCGGAATGTCTGAAACCGACGCCAGACTGGCCTTTGAACGCCACGCCACTTCTAAAATACGTTCTACAGAAGATATCTTTAAAATCGCAACTAAAGGTTTCCGCGGTGAGGCCCTGGCGTCGATTGCTGCCGTAGCGCAGGTAGAACTTAAAACAAAACAGAAAAATGCGCCCGTTGGGACGAATATTTATATTGAAGGCGGACTTTTCCAGTTTCAGGATCCAATCCAGACTGTTGAGGGTTCCAACTTCTCGGTCAAGAATTTGTTTTACAATGTCCCTGCAAGAAGGAAATTTCTCAAGAATGACAATGTAGAATTCCGCCATATCATTGATGAATTTCAGCGCGTTTCCTTAGCGCACGAAAATATCGAATTTGAAATGTTTCATAACGACGAGCCTGTTTTCAAACTGAGAAAAGGCGGTCAGATGCAGAGAATTGTGGATGTTTTCGGGAGGAAACTGCAACCGCTTTTAATTCCGATCAAAGAAGATCTTGGCTGGGTGCACCTTCACGGATATGTAGCCAAACCGGAAGGCGCAAAAAAAACACGCGGCGAACAGTTTTTCTTCGTCAATGGCAGGTTTTTCCGAAGCGCTTATCTCAGCAAAGCCGTGCAGGAAGCGTTTGAAGGACTTTTGCAGCCGGGCTATATTCCATCATTTTTTCTGTATCTGGAAATGGATCCGGAGAAAATTGATGTTAATATTCATCCCCAGAAAACCGAAGTCAAGTTTGAAGACGAAGCGTTGATTTTCGCCTTGGTAAGATCGACTATCAAGCGTTCTCTGGGAATTTACAATGTTGCCCCAAGTCTGGATTTTGAAAGAGATCCGAAAATGGAAGCATTTTTTGCACCTAGCAAAAGCAATTACAGCTCGCCACAGCCGTCTGCGATCAACGTTGACCGGGATTTCAATCCTTTTTCTGTTGAAAGAACGACGGATGAAGAGCGCATCAATCTGGCCGAACTTTATCAGGCAACTGAAGCGGCGCCGTCGAAAATTAACCTGTTTGAAGATGATGATCTGGACGAAGATCTTTTCCGGCTGCCCAACGGCTATTGGCTTCTCAATAAGGACGGACTGACCTATATGCTGGATCTTGGGAGAATGCACCGCGTGATTATGTCTTCGCATCAGGAAAATCTGCCAACGAAAAAAGCAGGTCAAAGCCTTCTCTTTTCTTTGGAATACCATTTGAACGAAATCGAAAAAAATAAATACAAATCCATCAAAAAATATCTGCCGGATTTTGGATTCGAAATGACATTGGCTCAGGAAAATGTCCTGAGAATAGAAACCGTTCCGGAAGCCTTGAAGGAATCTCAGGTCATCAAATTCCTAGAAAAAATATTTGAAATTCTGGAATACCGAACCGAAGATGAGTTCTCCAAATACTTTGAATACCAATGGATTAAGTTAAAAACAAAATCCAAATTTGATTTCATTTACAAAACTGAAGTCGAGCAATTGGTCAAAGATTTTATTGATTTGGGATTCCCGCAATATACAATCAGCGGCAAAAAATGTTGGATGGAAGTACCGTTTGACGACTTTAAAAACAAATTTTAAGAAAAAATCATTCTATGTTACCTCAAATAACACCAGTTACCAGAAATATCATCATTTTGAATGTGATTTTTTTTGCTGCCACTTTTCTTCTTAAAAACATCAATATTAATGTGGAGCCTTTGCTGGCAGGCTATTTCCCTTTATCTCCCAACTTCAGATCCTGGCAGATCATTACGCATATGTTTATGCACGGCAGCATTATGCATATCGTTTTTAATATGTTTACGCTTTATAGTTTCGGGCCGGTTCTGGAACAGGTTTTGGGGCAGAAGAAATTTATTATTCTTTATTTTGCAGCAGGTTTGGGTGGGTTTGTTTTGTTTAACCTTTGGAATTATTATGAAGTAAGTCAGCTTACAAATTATCTTACATCCCAAGGATTTAATGTTCACGACGTTTACAAAACGGTGGACACCAGCCAGATTCAATACTATCCAAAGTTTTCTGATAAAGAAGGTATTGATAGTTCTGCCAGACAGCTATTTGCCATTCTAAAAACGCCAATGGTAGGCGCTTCAGGCGCAATTTTCGGCATTATCGCTGCATTCTCCACCTTATTTCCTGATGCAAAATTGATGTTCCTATTCATCCCGTTTCCTATTAAAGCAAAATATTTAACGCCCATCATTATTGTAGTTTCTATATTTTTAGGATTCAGACAGTTCAGTGGTGACAATATTGCTCATTTTGCACATTTGGGAGGCGCATTGATAGGATTTCTATTCGTTTGGAACTGGAAGAAAAACCGCGACAGAATCCAATAATGGTCCTCATCAGATTTATTCTAACCGCTTTTCACATCGTCATTATTGCCCTGTTATTCGGGACGATAATGAACGCCTATATTCCGCCAAGTGTTTTTGGGATGCTGAATCTATTATCATTGGGATTCCCAATTTTGATGGTTCTCAATATTTTATTATTGATATTCTGGATAGTCAGCTGGAAAAAAAGGGCGGCCATTTTCCTGGCGTTTTCGATATTTTTCATCATTCCTACAAGAAGATGGATTAATTATACGCCAACGAAAAAAGAGACGCCGAACCTTAAAATCATTTCACTCAACGGAAAATCGGGCAAATTCGGGGACGAGAATATTTACAGTTTTCTGAATGCTCAAAATGCGGATGTTGTGCTCACACAGGAATATCAAAGTGCGGAAAATCTCAAAGGCTTCGACTATTCTGAACGAAGATTTCCGGTGGTGAAAATCCAGTCCAGATTTCCCATTACAGAAAGTGGGATTGTAGAAACCGATGCGAAAAACGGCCGCTGCATCTATGCTGACATCAAAGTGAACGGGAAGATCATCAGATTTGTCGATCTTTATATGGAACCATTTTACCTCGATAAATCGATGGTGAGACCTACAAAGGATATGGACGCTAATGAAGAGAAAGCTAAAAATATTTTGCACAAATTAGTCCCGACATTCCGAAAACACCAGAGCCAGATTGCACCTATCAAAGGATTTCTGGACAGTTCGCCCTACCCGATTATCCTCGCTGGCGACTTCAATTCTGTACCCAACTCATACGAATATTACACGCTGTCAGAAAATCTCGAAGATACCTTTCTGAAAGTCGGCCAAGGAAGCGGCACCAGTTTTCATGACTTCAAATTCCCGATTAAAATAGATCATATTTTCGCTTCAAAATCAATAACGCCAATCAGTTATAAGGTTGACAGAAGTGTGAAGATTTCTGATCATTTTCCCGTCATCGCAGAATTTCTCATCGATTAAAATGATTTAAAATGATAAAGAAAATATTAATTCCAGGCTTGGCTTTACTCATCATAAGTTGCTCAAAAGAAACGCCTGTTTTGAATAATTCTGACCAGTTGGATGCTGCGCCGAAAATAACTTATGACACAGTTGCAATTGATTCCTTCGGTCCTGGCGCTACTTCGGAAGCGGTGATGGCAAAAATAAATGCTGTCGCCATCAAAAAAGAACAGGACAGCCTCGCCAAAATTGCAAAGGCTGAGCAGGAAAAACTGGATAAGGAAAAGGCAGAAAAAGACAAAAAAGAATCAAAGGACGCCAAAACGGAAGCTCCGAAAAAAGAATCGGCAAAGCCTGCAGCGGCACCTGCACCTGTTGCGACACCATAAAAAAACCCATCAGACGCAAATCTGATGGGTTCTCAATATAATTCTATGAAAAATTATTTGTTGTAAAGTTCTTCCACCTTATCCCAATTAATTACCTCAAAAAACGCAGTCACATAGTCTGGTCTTCTGTTCTGATAATTAAGGTAATAAGCGTGCTCCCAAACGTCTAGACCAAGAATTGGCGTTCCTTGTTTGTCAGCAACCGGCATTAGTGGATTGTCCTGATTTGGCGTAGAAGTTACCGCTACAGAACCGTCAGAATTTTTCACCAACCAAGCCCAACCGGAACCAAATCTGGTCTTTGCAGCGTTAGAAAAATCTTCTTTGAATTTATCAAAACCACCAATTTTTTCGATTTCAGCTTTTACATTTCCAACTGGCTCTTTGCTGCCTCCTGGCGTCAAAAGTTCCCAGAAAAGTGAGTGGTTATAGTGTCCGCCGCCATTATTTCTTACCGCCGGTTTATCAGTACCTGTTTTTTGGATTTCTTCAAGAGATTTTCCTTCAAGTTCTGTTCCTGCAATTGCATTATTTAGATTGTCCACATACGCCTGGTGGTGTTTTGTGTGGTGGATTTCCATTGTTTTTGCATCGATCGTTGGTTCCAACGCATCGTATGAATAATTTAATTTTGGTAATTCGAATGACATAGTTTCTGTATTTATTTTGTTAATAAATGAATTACTCAAAAATACTCAATTATTGTTCCATCAGCCAAGCTTTACACCTAATTTATAAATAATTTAACATCAAAAATTTAATAAAATTTGCCGTAACTTTGTCTCATTCTAAATAATTAAGTATTATTTGGGCAGCTATTTCCGCCTTCCGCTCCCAATCTTTTTTGCAGACGGTTTCCAGTTCAGTAGAACGTGAGTACACGCAAAAAAGGATTTCCGCTCAAGTCGGGCTGCAGATTCAACGTTTAATCATATTTTTAAGAATTTTCCAATTGATCTAAATTCTAAAATCTAAATTCTAACATCTAATTTAAAATGTTCGACATCCATCATATAAGAGCCCAATTCCCAATTCTGAACCAGAAAGTCAACGGCAAACCACTAGTCTATCTGGATAATGCTGCGACTTCGCAAAAACCAATTTCAGTTTTAAAAACCTGGGAACAGTATTACAACACGATAAATGCCAATGTTCACCGCGGCATTCACACTCTAAGTCAACTCGCGACAGAAGAAATGGAACTTTCCAGAAGGAAAATCCAGAAATTCATCAATGCAAAACACGACTACGAAGTCATTTTTACCAAAGGAACAACCGAAGGCATCAATCTCATCGCTTATTCACTCACCAACCAAATCAAAGCGGACGATGAGATCATCATCTCGTATCTGGAGCACCACTCCAACATCGTTCCCTGGCAGATGCTTTGCCAGCGGACAGGCGCAAGACTTAGAGTGATTCCTATGGACGAAAACGGCGTGCTCCAAATCGACGTTCTGGACGAATGGCTGACCGAAAAAACAAAAATAGTCTCTCTCAATCAGGTTTCCAATGCACTCGGCGTCATCAATCCTATTGAAGAAATCATCGAAAAGACCAGAAAACTTTCAAACGCCTACGTCGTGATTGACGGTGCACAGTCTGCACCCCACTTCAAAATAGATGTTCAGAAAATGGACTGCGATTTCTTCGTTTTCTCCGGCCACAAGATGTATGCGCCAATGGGAACGGGAATTCTTTATGGCAAAGAAGCAGTGCTGGAAAATATGGAGCCTTTCCACGGTGGCGGCGAGATGATTGCAGTCTGCAGCTTTGATGCCACTACTTACGCCGGACTGCCTTTCAAATTCGAAGCCGGAACGCCCAATGTGGGCGGCAATATCGCCTTGGGAGCAGCAGTAGATTTCATCGAAGATATCGGCCACGAGCACCTCCAAAAGCACGAAAACGACCTTCTGAATTACGCTCAGAAAAAACTTCTGGAATTAGACGGCATCAAGATCTACGGCGAAAAAGCCAACAGAACCGGCGTTGTATCCTTCAATCTGGAAGGCGTAGGTATTGCCTCCGACGCCGGGATGATTCTCGACAAACTGGGAATTGCTGTGAGAACAGGACACCATTGTACCCAACCGATTATGAATTATTTCAACATCGCGGGAACCGTGCGTGCGAGTTTTGCAGTTTACAATACTTTTGAAGAAATTGATATTCTGGCGGAAGGCGTGAAAAAAGCGCAGAGGATGTTGGTTTAAGATGAAATAACTGATTTCTCGCAGATCAGATTAATTTTGCAGAGTGAAAAAAATCAGCTCTATTTCATATAACAGCGAGAACAAAAACAAAACCTTTCGAAATTTTCGGGAGGCTTTTTTGTTTTCTGATAAACTGCCAAATTGTATTGCTTTTCCTAATGGCATAGCTCTTGCGAAATTATAATTCCATTCAAAACAGGATCGTTTCTCTATCAAAACTGAGGAATGATTTTTATATTAATTAAGATTAATGACAATATGTCATTCAATATACTATGACAGAATTTGATAATATCAACTTTGACGAGATTCTTGACGAAAGTTTCGACATTGTAACCGGCGAGATCGATATTGATGCCATCAGCGATCAGGAAGAAGATAAGACACAGACCATCTTTCCCATTCTTCCCGTCCGTAATATGGTAATGTTTCCAAAAGTCATCACACCTATTACAGCCGGGCGTGAAAAGTCCAAAAAGCTACTGGAAGATGCCCAAAGAGAAAATAAACTGATAGGAATCATCAGCCAAAAAAATCCAAATGAGGAGAATCCTTCCGAAAAGAATCTCTACACCGTAGGAACTTTAGCTAAAATACTGAAAATCATAACGCTTCCGGAAGGAAACATCACTGCAATTACGAGAGGTGTGCAAAGATTTAAGGTTAAAAAGTTTACGGCTACCGAGCCTTATTTTAGCGCTGAAATTACTAAGCTGAAAGATACCGCTCCAAAAGACAAAGAAGAATTCTCTGCCCTGATGGACAATATTAAGGATCTTGCAGAGAAAATCATCACTATAGATCCCAATATTCCCAACGCAGCACAATTTGCGATCAAGAATATTGAAGGTGAAGAAGATCTGCTGAACTTTGTCTCGGCAAACGGCAATTTCTCTTACGATAAAAAACAAATTCTGCTGGACGAAAAAACACTGATCGGGCGTGCAAAAAATCTGTACGAAATGATGCACAACGATTTCCGCCATCTGGAACTGAAAAACCAGATCCATCAGAAAACTAGCAAAGATCTGGACAAGCAGCAACGTGAATATTTTCTGAATCAGCAAATCCGCACAATCCAGGACGAGTTGGGCGGCGGTGCAGAATCCGACGCTGACGAAATAAGACAGAAAGCTGCAAAAGTGAAATGGAATGACGAGGTAGAAAAACACTTCGAAAAAGAATTACAAAGACTCCAGAGACAGCATCCCAACTCTCCGGATTACAATGTACAGCGGAATTATCTGGACTTTTTCACAGATCTTCCGTGGGAACATTATTCCACAGATGCATTTGATCTCAACAAAGCAGAAAAGCTGCTGGACAAAGAGCATTTTGGACTGGAAGACATCAAAAAAAGAATTCTGGAGCACATTGCTGTTCTGAAACTCAAAAATGATATGAAATCGCCAATCCTTTGCCTGGTTGGTCCTCCCGGAGTTGGGAAAACTTCACTTGGGAAGTCTGTAGCAGACGCGTTAGGCAGAAAATACGTCCGCGTTTCACTTGGTGGCCTGCACGACGAGAGCGAAATCCGTGGTCACAGAAAAACCTACATTGGTGCGATGGCAGGAAGAATACTCCAGTCCATCAAAAAATCGGGGACATCCAATCCGGTGATTGTTTTGGATGAGATCGATAAAATTGGCCAAGGCATCCACGGTGATCCAAGTTCTGCACTACTGGAAGTTCTTGATCCTGAACAAAATAATAATTTCTATGATAACTTCTTGGAGTTGGGTTATGACCTTTCCAAAGTAATGTTCATCGCAACGGCCAACTCACTTTCCACGGTTCAGCGCCCGCTTTTGGACAGAATGGAGATTATCAGCATTGCAGGTTACACGCTGGAAGAAAAGATTGAGATTGCAAAAAGACATTTGATCAAAAAACAACTTCGTGAAAACGGTTTGGATGCAAAAAATCTGAAACTCGGCAATGCGGAACTAAAACACATAATTGATGCGCATACCTCAGAAAGTGGTGTGAGATCTCTGGAGAAAAAAATTGCAGGAATCGCCCGTTGGGTGGCACTTCAGATCGCCATGGAAAAAGATTTTGACCCGAAAATATCCGTTGACAAGGTAGATGAAATTCTCGGCGTTCCAAGACCGAAAACTCTGGCAGAAATTACAGATGTTCCCGGCGTAGTGACAGGTCTGGCGTGGACAAGCGTCGGCGGCGACATTCTGTTCATAGAAAGTATTCTATCAAAAGGAAAAGGCGCGCTGACAATGACCGGAAATCTCGGAAATGTGATGAAAGAATCCGCAACAATTGCGCTGGAATTCATCAAAGCTCATTACGAAGAACTAGGCATTTCTGAAGAAGATATAGAGAAGAAAAACATCCACGTCCACGTTCCTGAAGGCGCAACACCAAAAGATGGTCCATCTGCCGGAATTGCAATGCTGACGTCAATGGTTTCAAGTTATAAAAACATCAAAGTGAAGCCTCATTTGGCAATGACAGGCGAGATTACTTTGAGAGGAAAAGTTTTGCCAGTTGGCGGAATCAAAGAAAAATTACTTGCTGCCACAAGAGCAGGAATCAAAGAAGTGATCCTTTGCGAGGCGAACAGGAAAGATGTTGAAGAAATCAAAAAAGATTATCTGAAACATCTCAAAGTCAACTATGTGACCAATATGAGCGAAGTGGTAAAAATCGCATTAAGTTAGATATTTCGCAAATAAAATTATAAAACATTCTGAATTTCGGAATGTTTTTTTGTTTAAATTTGACAAAACAAATATATGAAATATGTCAAATTTTTCCTCTGCCTCCTTTTCGGATTAATGTTCATCAACGCCGGATTGAACAAATTTTTACACTATATGCCAATGCCGGAAGATATGCCGGAAGACGCAAAACAGGCATTTGAATCTTTTATGAAACTTCCGTGGCTATTACCATTAGTCGGAATTGTAGAGATAGTTGGAGGTCTGCTTTTCATCCTTCCCAAAACAAGAGCATTAGGCGCCATCATTATTCTTCCTGTAATGATCGGAATTTTGCTGCACAATTGTACGGTTGCGCCGGCTCCTCCAGGAATAGGAATTGCAGCCGTTTTATTTATAATCAATCTATGGATTTTGATTGATAACCGAAAAAAATACGAACTCTTGGTGAGTTAGAAATCAAGCAGATGCAAAAATAAAATTTGCCATTTCAAAAAAAATAATATCTTTGCAGCTGAAAATCAAGTTCAACCAACAAAAATAACAACGAAGCAATGTTCAAATACAATCTATATACGTCAGTAGGATTGCCTTTTGCAAAGGCGAGGCTTCGTGGTTTGGTACATTCTTAGAACAACAGTATAATGAAATATCAAAACCCGAAGTCGTAAGATTTCGGGTTTTTTATTGCGCAATATTTCAAACTCAAAACTTTCCCCGAAATCTTTTTTAGGAGCTTAATCCCGCTTTCCGTTGCAATCTTTTTTTGCCCTCGCTTTTTTCAAGCCAACGCAAAAAAAAGGATTTACACTGCAATCGGGGCTAGGGATTTCAGCTCCAATTCAACATTTGTCATAAAAAGAAAATTTTGACAATGTAAATTAGTCACCTATAACATTAGCTGACAAGAATTTATGTGAAATATTGAAGTCTAACTTCTAATCTCTCACATCTAATCTCTAAACCAAAAACAATGGGAAATTTAAAACTAAAAGGAAAAGATATATTAAAATTAGGCTATCCAAACAACCAGAGCGTCAACATTGCATTGGAAGTAATGAAAAGGAATTTTGCAACCAAAAATATTCATTATGTGAAATCTCTTCTCAAGGAAATCCAGCAAAATCCGGAGAACTTCGAGAAAGATTTAACATTCGGACAAATCGCGGAAGCATTGCTTTCATCAAAGAAAACAGAGAAAAGAATGCTCAACACCAACCGAGCTTCATTTCAAATTTTCGGAAACAATATTTCGGATGAAGCAAAAAATCAATTGTACACCGCTCTGAAACTGCCAATTGCCACACAAGGTGCTTTGATGCCCGATGCGCACAGCGGTTACGGACTTCCGATCGGCGGAGTTCTCGCCGTAGAAAATGCTGTGATTCCTTACGGAGTCGGGATGGACATTGGTTGCAGAATGTCGCTCAGTATTTTGGATACGCCAATTTCATATCTCGACGGTGCAAGAGATAAATACGAAAAAGCCCTTGCCGAACACACCAAATTCGGGATGTATGAAACGCACAAATCTCACGTCGATCACGAGATTTTCGACAGAGATACATTCGATTTAATTCCGATTTTGAGACGATTAAAAGGAAAAGCCGTCAAACAAATGGGAAGTTCCGGAGGCGGAAATCACTTTGTAGAATTCGGGGAAGTTGAAATTACGGAAGAAGATGAACAAATCAAGCTTCCAAAAGGAAAATACCTCGGAATTCTTTCACACAGCGGTTCACGTGGATTGGGAGCAGAAATAGCTCAGTATTATTCGAGAGTGGCGACAGAACACTGTCCTTTGCCAAAAGAAGCGCAAAACTTTGCCTGGCTGGATTTGAACACGCATCTCGGATTAGAATACTGGACGGCGATGAATCTCGCAGGAGATTACGCTTCGGCCTGTCACGACGATATTCACAGAAGATTGGTGAAAGCAGTGGGCGGAAGAGTGAAAGCAAGAATCGAAAACCATCACAATTTTGCGTGGAAGGAAATTCACAACGGAAAAGAAGTGGTAGTTCACAGAAAAGGCGCCACTCCGGCCAACGAAAACGAGTTGGGAATGATTCCAGGTTCGATGACGGCAAAAGGTTTCATCGTTCGTGGAAAAGGAAATCCTAATTCGCTGAACTCCGCTTCACACGGCGCGGGAAGAGCTTTTTCGAGAGGTGAATGCAGAAACCGTTTTACTCAAAATGACATTAAAAAAGAACTAAAACTCAAAAATGTCACCTTGATGGGCGGAAATGCCGAAGAAGCACCAATGGCGTACAAAGACATCAATGAAGTGATGAATGCGCAGAGCGAATTGGTGGATATTCTCGGAACTTTTCAACCTCAAATTGTAAGGATGGATAAATAAAATGGTTGTTAGGCGATAGTTGTTAGTTGATGGATTTTCACTGTCAACCGACAACCATCAACTAACAACCATCAACAAAATTTAAACAATGGACAAAATAATACAAATCACCTCGGGAATAGGGCCTTTGGAATGTCAATGGGTAGTTGCCACAGTTCTGAAGGTCTTTCTTGCGGAAGCAAAACAAAATAAAATCGATTACGAAATCATCCACCGTGAAAATGGCGATGAAAACCTGACTTTGAAATCTGCGACCTTACTTTTAAAAGGAAAAGAAGCTAATGAATTTCTGAAAACCTGGCTTGGAAGCATTCTTTGGATTGGGAAAAGCACTTTCAGGAAATTTCATAAACGGAGCAATTGGTTTATCGGAATTTTTGAACTGGAAGGCTTGGAGAAAATTGAATTTAATGAAAAAGAAATTCAGTTTCAGACGGCGAGAAGTCAGGGAAGTGGCGGACAAAACGTGAATAAAGTGGAAACCGCCGTTCGTGCAACCTATCCGAAAACCGGACAAAGTGTTTTCGTACAGGATTCCCGTTCGCAACTGGAGAATAAGAAGATTTCCATCATCCGCTTGAAAGAAAAAGTGATGGAATTTCACATTCAGCAACTGGAAAAACAAATGCAGGAAACGTGGAATAATCATTTGAATGTTCAGAGAGGAAATCCGGTTCGTACATTTTCGGGAAGCGATTTTAAAAAGAATCATCAGGAGAAATCTTTCAAAAAAGAGAGGAATCAACTGAAAAATGAATTAAAAAATTACAGAAATGACCTTAACTAAAAGTAAATATTATTTCGAAGCGCTGGATAATTATCCATACAGCTTGCCGGATTGTCTGGAAGCGTTGAATTATGCGCTTTCCTACGACCCAGAAGATGCAGATTCGCTTTGTCTGATGGGAAGAATCTACAGCGAAATGTTCATTGATTATGAAAAAGCAAAACTCTATTTCGAAGAAGCAATGCAATGTGATGTGACGAATCTGAATACGCCAAAATATTACATCAAATGTCTTTTGGATAATGAAGATTTTCAGGAAGCAGAAAAACTAATCAATTACGCTTTGAAAATAAAGGGAATTGACAAGGCTATTTTATGGTATTACAGAGCTTTACTTTCTGAGATAAGAGGAAGTTTTCCGAATGCCTTGAAATTTTTGAAAGAAGCAAAACAATTTTCTTATAATAAAGAAATGCTTGAATTCCTCAAAGAAAGAGAACAATTTATTAAATCAAAAACGCCTAAAAATTTGAAGAAAAAATCAGTGAAAAGGGAGAAGGAAACCAATTAAGGTTTCCTTTTTTTATAACTTTTCGATAGCTGTTAAGATTCTACTTTTGTCGACAACCATGGCCTGGATATGTTCGCCGGAAAACTCGAGGAATTGTTTTGGTTCGGGAGCGTTTGCATAAATCAGTTCTCCTTGCGAGAAAGGAACTGTGGAATCGCCTTTGCTGTAGATGAATAGTTTTGGAACATTGCTCAAAGCTTTTACATCTTCTTTTGCTGAATAAGGTGAAACCAAAAACTTCTCGATAACTTCTTTGTATTGCGGGGAAAAGTGAATGGCGATATCTGTAAATGATAACATTCCACCATCTATAATCAAACCGGAAATTTTAGTCTGATTTTCCTTCGCCAAATGTGTCGCAATCTGCGAACCTAAAGAAGCGCCATAAAGGTATATTTTTGTGTTTTTGACATCTTGACGAGCCATTAGATAATCGAACATTTTTTGTCCGTCAGAAGCTACATTGAGATGCGTCGGCTTTCCGGTTGATTTTCCGTAACCTCTCAGATCCACCATTACAACTTGGAATCCATTTTCTACTAAAGGTTTGGTGATGTATTGATATGTTGAAATATTGCCGGCTGCACCGTGAAAGAAGATAATGGTTTTCTTGATTGATTTTGATTCCGGCTTTAAAATAACTGCTGTGATTGTATCATTTTCTACCGGCAAACTGAGGTTTTCGATATTTGTGAATTCCAAAGTTTTCATTTCTTTACTTGGTTGATAGAATTTGTCATCCATCTGAGCTTTAGAAAAAATTGAAAATAAGATTAAGAATAGTGAAAAGAATACTGATGTTTTCATAGGTTTGATTTTTAATTATGATTCAAATTTAGAAAGTCAGATTTTCATTAGGAAAAACTCTAAACCGAATGGTCAATAATGCTGACTAAACCGTCAATTTTGAGGATTAAACAAAAAAAGAGACTTATGATTAAGTCTCTTTTAAATTTTATGTGCTGAGGAATTTAATCTCTCATTCGTGCAATCACGTCCAATCCGCCTTTTGTCTTGTCTCCGATTTTGCAGAGGATTTCTGTATCCAATGGTAGGAAAACATCCATTCTGGAACCAAACTTAATGAAACCGAATTCGTGGCCTGCTTTGGCTTCATCCTTAATCTCACATTTGAAAACAATCCTTCTGGCAACATAGCCTGCAATTTGTCTGAAAACAACCTGGTGATTCGTCAGACTTTTTACAGCAACCGTTGTTCTTTCGTTTTCTGTGGATGATTTCTCATGCCACGCCACCAGATATTTCCCCGGATGGTATTTCTTATAAACCACTTCTCCACTTACCGGATAACGGCAAATGTGAACATTCAAAGGCGACATAAAGATAGAAACCTGAATGCATCTGTCTTTGATAAATTCATCCTCGATCACTTCTTTTATCATCACTACTTTGCCGTCTACAGGCGCAATCACGTTTTCTGTGTGATCCAGAATAGCTCTAGTCGGAACCCGGAAAAACCAGAAGATCAATCCCAACATTATCAAAAGCGGAATCAAAACCGCCAGTGCCCAAATTTGTAAATAATAAATGGATATGGATCCGATAAATGCAATGAATAAAATTGCAACAACCAAAGTTCCTTTCGATTCTTTATGAAGTTTCATAGTATAATCTTAAACTAATTTTTCTAAAATAAAATATAAGTAGACCACCGGAACGCAGATAATAAAACTGTCGAGCCTGTCCAAAACGCCTCCGTGACCGGGAATGATATTTCCGCTGTCTTTGACTGCAAAACTACGTTTTAACTGACTTTCTACCAAATCGCCTAATGGTGCGAAGACGGATACCAGAAAACCTACGATAATCCAGTTGCCGCGAAGCTCCGGAAAATAATGTTCAACGAAAAAACAGAGAATTAATGTGAGCACAACACCACCTGCAAATCCTTCCCACGTTTTTTTGGGAGAGATCTTGGGCGCCATCTTATGCTTTCCAAAGAATTTGCCAGTGAGATAGGCAAACGTGTCGCTGCTCCAAATCAAAACAAAGAGCATAAAAATCTCGAGCGTGAAGGTTTTAGTAGAATCCAGTGTGCTGAACTTCGGTAATCCCAATGCAAATGCAAAAGGCAAAGTCACATAAACTACCGCGAAAATCAGCTTTCCGTTCTCAAAGTAAAGTTCCCGGGAATATTTGAAAAGTGTAACAACAGCTATTGGAATAAGGGACAAGGCCATCATTTCGCTGAAGTTGAAGTCGTAGAAAAAACCGTGGTAAAAAAACCGCTTTGTAAATCGGTAATAGATAATTGCAGCAATTGGGAAAACGAGCCATTTATAAATACTGTTATCAAACTTCATTATTTTTATACATTCATAAAGACCTATTACCATCAGTAAGGTCATCAATCCGTAAAAAAGATATTGCTGTTTCACCTCCGGCAGAAAACTGCTGAATATATTTTCGCCTAGCGGAGTCGTGCAGATTGCGATGACCAGAACGTAGACGAGTGCGGAAAGGGTGCGCTGAATGAAATTTTTATCCAAAACTGAAGTTTAATCTTCCAGCAAAAGTAAGAAAAGTTTGGTATTATCCTTATTAGGTGTGTCTAATTTGGACTGACTTCCGCTGATAGAGGTCAGATTTTTGAGATTTCCTGCTCTTTTTACCTTCATCATTGCCTCATTCAGATTGTTTGTGATCTGAGAGATGTTGGCCATAATGATGATTTTGCCCGGCAATCGGGAAGAATGGTAATGCAGAATATTGTTGTGTGAAAGCATGATTCTACCGTCAAAAGCGATGAGATGCTCGCATGTGATAAAGGCGGCGTCGTTCTGTTCCGTAAGTTCCGGTGAATAGGGTGTTTTTATTACATCCAGGAAGTTTCTCAGATCCTGATCCCAACAAAATACATCTTTGATCTGCTCTATTTTGATGATTTGATTCAGTGTTTGCAAAGCTTCAGACTCATCTGCACAATAGTTGAAAAAGCCACCAGAATGTGTGAAGAGCTGAGCAAATTTATAATCCAGATCGGCATCACGGAGTTGATCCGCCAGTTTGGTAACATCTGGCTGCTCCTCCTCGGGCTGATTCATTATTTTATTGACGAGTTTTTTGAACAGACTCAATTTGTTTATGCTTTAATTAATACAAATGTAAAAAAATTATTATAATCGGCTAAAAACCAAAACTTTATTTTAACAAAAAATCCTAAATAATTTAGGATTTTCTTGTTATATTATGTTAAATAGTCTTTAACTCTCTGGGTTCAAGACGTTTCCGGCGTCGGCAGGATTATCAAGACTGGAGACCGGTTTTTCCGTCAATTCCGGATCCCAGGCGCGTTTTCCGAAAATTTCTTCAAGATCTTCGCGGAAAATCACTTCTTTTTCGAGAAGTTTCTGAGCCAGCGCATCCAGTTTATCTCTATTCTCTGTCAGAATGTTTACCGCTCTTGCGTACTGTGTTTCTACTAATTTTGAAATTTCTTCGTCAATCAATTTTGCAGTCTGCTCCGAGTATGGTTTTCCGAAACTGTATTCAGATTGTCCTGAACTGTCGTAGTAAGAAATATTTCCTACTTTATCGTTCAGACCATATATAGTTACCATTGCCTGTGCCTGTTTTGTAACTCTTTCAAGGTCTGACAATGCTCCGGTGGAAATATTGCCAAAAACAGCCTGTTCTGCAGCTCTGCCGCCTAACGTAGCACAAATCTCGTCTAACATCTGTTGTGTAGTGGTCAGCTGTCTTTCTTCCGGAAGATACCAGGCTGCGCCGAGCGAACGTCCCCTAGGAACGATTGTCACTTTAAGAAGCGGTGCTGCGTGCTCTACCAACCAGGAGATTGTTGCGTGCCCGGCTTCGTGGAAGGCAACTCTTCTTTTTTCTGAAGGTTTAATCGCTTTATTTTTCTTTTCAAGACCGCCGATGATTCTGTCAACTGCGTCCAGGAAATCTTGCTTTGTTACCGACTCGTGTGAGTTTCTAGCTGCAATTAAAGCAGCTTCGTTACACACATTGGCAATATCTGCACCACTGAAACCCGGTGTTTGCTTTGCCAGAAATTCTCTGTCAATGGAGTCATCCATCTTGATCTTGGCCAAGTGAACGTCAAAAATCTGCTGTCTTTCGTGAAGTTCCGGAAGATCTACATAGATAGAACGGTCAAAACGTCCGGCTCTCATTAATGCTTTATCCAGAATATCGGCACGGTTTGTTGCAGCCATTACGATTACGTTGACATCTGTTCCAAAACCGTCCATTTCTGTAAGTAACTGGTTTAATGTATTTTCACGCTCGTCATTTCCGCCCTGCATTCCGCCTTTTCCTCTTGCTCTACCGATGGCATCGATCTCATCGATGAAAATGATGGCCGGCGATTTTGCTTTAGCCTGAGCAAAAAGATCTCTTACTCTGGAAGCACCAACACCCACAAACATCTCAACGAAATCTGAACCTGAAAGTGAGAAGAATGGTACTTTAGCTTCACCTGCAACAGCTTTCGCCAGCAAAGTTTTACCAGTTCCCGGAGGACCTACCAAAAGTACACCTTTCGGGATTTTACCTCCCAGTTTTGTATATTTTTCTGAATTCTTCAGGAAATCTACCACTTCCTGAACTTCTTCTTTTGCACCTTCCAAGCCAGCTACATCCTTGAATGTAATCTGCATTTTATCTTTCTCATCAAACAATTTAGCCTTGGATTTACCAATACTGAAAATCTGTCCGCCAGGTCCGCCTGCACCACCGCCCATTTTTCTGAAAATAAAGAAGTAAAGCAATGCGAAAAGTCCGCCCCAAAGTGCTAGTGTGAAAAGTAACTCAGAGAAACCGCTTTGGCTTTTTCCAAATTCCATTCTGGCTTGTGTCGGAAGTTTTGCGTTGATACTTTCAAATCTCTCCTGAAAATACCTAAGATCTCCGTATGTCAATACATAATCCGGGCTTGGTTTGATATTGATTACAGAAAGTGGATCACTTTCTTTATCTGTCTTTTTTACTTCTGCCTTTGCAGCTTTGGTAAGGTAAACATCGGCTTTGAAGTTGTCTCTGTAGACCATTACTTCGCCAACTTTGCCTTTCTCTACAAGTGTATAAAATTCCTTTTCATCAATATTTTTTACCATAGAATCTCCTAGAAGTCCAGGAAGAAATATAAGTAAAATGAGTCCCAATAAAACGGGTATAAACCAGTTGAATCCTTTGTTATTCATTCTTAATTTTTAAAAATTGATGATGCAAAATTGCATCTTTTAGCTTTCTACTTTTGTGATCTTGGCATCACCCCAAAGCTCCTCAATATCGTAATATTCGCGGATTTCTTTTTGGAAAATGTGCACTACCACAGAGACGTAATCTACCAAAACCCACATGGCATTCTCGGTACCTTCTACGTGCCAAGGTCTGTCATTGAGGTCGTTCCTTACGTTTTTCTGGATATTGCCGGCGATGGCAGAAACCTGCGTATTGGAGTTTCCGCTGCAGATGATAAAAGTTTCTGCTGCTGCGTTTTCTATGCCTGTTAAATCGAAGACCAAAATGTCTTCCCCTTTTGTATCTTGAATCGAATCTACGATCTTATCGATTAATAATTGTTTTTCTGTAATTTTACTCATTCAAAAAATTGTCTAATTTGCAAATTTATTGATTTTAATCTATTTATCTTTTGTTTCTGACGTTTATTATCTCTTAAAGTTTTCATAAATGAGCCCTATATTCCATCTGGAAAAGTGTTTTTCTACTAATGACGAAATCCTGTCGCTTTTATCTGAAGACGAATCAACTGCTGTTTTTACTTTTAATCAAATCCAAGGCCGTGGGCAGTATGGTAAAATATGGAACATCATACCCAACCAAAACCTTGCCTATTCCCTAGCTGTAAAAGCTTCTGAAATAACCGTCTCCAATACCTTCCTCAATTACTATACCGCTATTATAATCAGGGATTTCCTTGCCAATCTGACAAAATCTGATTCTAAAATAAAATGGCCAAATGACATCATCCTAAACGGAAAAAAAGTCTGCGGCATTTTAATCGAGAAAAAGAAGGTTTTGAGTGTGGAATATTACATCATAGGAATCGGAATCAATGTGCTTCAAACCGATTTTTCGAATCTTCCAAAAGCCGGTTCCGTATTGTCTGTCACGGGATTAAGTTTTGATCTGAATGATTTTGTTAATCAATTTCATCAGTATTTAATGTCAAGAATTAGCGAAATCAACTCAGAAGAAATCTTAAATACCTACAACTACTACCTTTATAGAAAAGGCGAAATTTCTGTATTTCAGGAAAACGATGTGCGCCAAAATGGCATTATAAAAAGTGCTGACGAAAATGGTTTTCTGTGGATCGATCTGGAAAATGAAGGCTTGAAGAAGTTCTTTCACAAAGAAATTGAACTTCTCTACTGATTTGCACGCTTGATGTAAAGATAAGCCGCTATGGGTGCGAAAATCATATTGGGGAGCCACATGGCCAGAAGTGGTGTCAGCGTTTTATTTTCAGAAACAACATTCAAAACCTGAAAAGAAAATACGAAAAGGAACGCCAGCGCAATTCCCAAAGCCAGATTGAGCCCCAATCCACCTCTTTTTTTCTGAGACGATAATGAGAGTCCGAGAAATGTCAAAATAATAATCGAAACCGGCATAGATGTTCTTTGATAAAGCTCATTATAGAAGGAAGTTACATTGCTGTTTCCTTTCATTTTTTCCCTTTCTATCAAGGTCAAAAGCTCGGGTGTCGTTTTGTTCTGAGCAACCAGTTTATCCGGAAAAAGCTCTGAAGGCGGCAATTTAAAATCCTGAATTTTGGACGGTCCTTCGCCAAGGATTTCACTGTCATTTTTGCCCGCCGTTCTCTCAGTATAACTGTTGATTAGGAAATTTTTCTTCTTTGCATCCCACTGGATATCCATTGCGGAAATCTGATAAAGCAGTTTTTTGTTTTTATCAAATTTCTGATACATATAGCCGGAGCCACGGTTTTCTTTCTTGTTATAACTGTTGACAAAGATATATTCGTTGGGATTGATATTGGAGGCAATGCTCATATTTCCCAGCAGTTTTTCCTTGTTGACCGCGTTATATGTGTAAGGTTCAAGAATATTTTTCTGAATATTGGCCCAGGGCAAAATGAAATGATTGACCGCCAGCGTCATGATGAAAATCAGCAAAGATGTAATCAGATAAGGTCTTGCAAACCGGTGAAAACTGGCACCACTGCTGATAATGGCGACAATCTCTGTGTTGTTCGCCATTCTGGAAGTGAAAAATATCACAGTGATGAAAACCAGAATGGACATAAAAGTCAGAATCAGATTCAGAATCCAGAACGGATAAAAATTCAGAAGGAAATAACCAACTGTAAATCCGTTGCTCTCAATCCTGGGCGTTTTGGCCTGCACATCCACAACCATAATGATGATAGACAAAAGTGCCAACATAAAAATGAGGGTTCCCAAATATTTTTTGATGACGTAAAGGTCTATGATTTTCATCGGACTATAATTGATAAATGATGATTGATAATCTTTTATTTTTTAATTCTTCTTACTCTATATATTTCTACTACAATCTTCGCTTCAGCTGCGGAACGATTGAATCTTTCCACTGATAAAAATCGCCTGCAACAATATGCTCTCTCGCCACTTTCACCAAATCTAAATAGAATGCCAAGTTGTGAATGGATGCAATTTGTTTTGCCAGATATTCCTTCGAAACGAAAAGGTGACGCACGTAAGCCTTGCTGTAGGCACTGTCTACATAACTCGTCCCAAACTCATCAAGCGGGGAAAAATCTTCTTTCCAACGTTCGTTTTTCATATTCATTACACCTTGCCAGGTGAAAAGCATGGCATTTCTGGCATTTCTCGTCGGCATTACGCAGTCCATCATATCTACGCCAAAACCAATGCTTTCCAGGATGTTCCAAGGCGTTCCGACGCCCATTAAATAGCGTGGTTTGTCTTTTGGGAGAATATCTGTCACCTCATTCGTGATTCTGTACATTTCCGGTTCCGGCTCGCCTACTGATAGTCCGCCGATTGCGTTGCCTTCTGCGCCGGCTTCAGAAATTACTTCAGCAGAAATTTTCCTCAAATCGGAATAACAGGAACCCTGAACAATTGGGAACAACCGTTGTTTGTGGCCGTACAGTTCTTTGTTTTCCTCAGTCCATTCGATGCATCTTTTCAGCCATCTGTGCGTGAGTTCCATTGATGTTTTCACGGCATTATAATCACTTGGATAAGCAATACACTCATCAAAAGCCATAAAAATATCGGCTCCGATCTGACGTTGAATCTGCATAGAAACTTCGGGCGACATAAAATGGGTACTTCCGTCGATATGCGATTTGAACTTAACACCTTCTTCTGTAATTTTTCTACTTTTCGCCAAAGAAAAAACCTGATAACCACCGGAATCTGTCAAAATGGGTAAATCCCAATTCATAAACTGATGCAGTCCACCGGCTTTCTCCATAATATCCATCGTAGGACGAAGCATCAAATGGTAGGTATTTCCTAGAATAATCTGCGCTTTGATATCATCTTTCAGCTCTCTCTGGTGAACAGTTTTGACGGATGCAACAGTCCCAACCGGCATAAAAATCGGCGTTTGGATCTGTCCGTGATCGGTATTGATAACTCCAGCTCTTGCTTTGGATTCTGACGTTTTTTCGATTTCAAAAAATTTCTGCATAACTTACATTGATCCCGATTATCTTGCTTGCGGCGGTACTCTGGGATTTTCTTTTAATTTTTTATTGATGAAAGCCTCTGCTTTCGGATCTTTGGCCACTACAATTTTCTGAGCTTCGTCCAGAATTTCTGCTATCACGTCTGGTTTGGTCATATAATACTCGTAGCTTTTTGTGAAATTTTCGCCTTTGATCTTGTATTTCTTCAGGATAAATCTGGTGGCATTTTCAGAATTGATACTGTTGCCCATCGTATAACTCTGCTCGTTGATGGCAAAATCTGCGATGACCTGAGACATCTGATCTTCCGGCAGGAGATCCTTAGGTTTCTCGATGGCTTCTGAACAGGACAAAACGTTGAAAATTATCAATAAAGAAAAAATAAAATGCTTCATATTAAGTTTTCCACCACCCAGGCACAATAGATTTTTAGGAAGAATATTTGCTCCAAAAGTTAAAATAGCTATTTGACCTTTCTTATTCATTTATAATTTCTTATTTCTTTGTGCCTATGTGGTTTTTAATGTTATAATTTTCCAATCAGATTTTTCCATTTCAGATTGAGGACGCCAAAGACCGCTTCCTGGATGATGCCGCCGTTCATCTTGCTCACACCTTCGGTTCTGTCTGTAAAAATAATCGGAACTTCTACAATTTTCATATTCTTTTTGAAAACGCGGTATTTCATTTCGACTTGAAAACCATAACCTTTCAGTTTGATTTTATCGAGTCCGATTGCGACTAATGTTTCTTTTTTAAAACAGACAAAACCCGCAGTCGTATCATGGATTGGAAGTCCGAGAACAAAACGCACATACTTTGAAGCAAAATAAGAAAGCAAAACCCTTCCCATAGGCCAGTTCACCACATTCACACCCTGTGAATATCTGGATCCGACCGCCATATCTGCCGTTTTGCAGGCTTCATAAAGCTTAACTAAGTCTTTCGGATTGTGGGAAAAATCGGCATCCATCTCGAAAATGTAATCGTATTGATTACGAATCGCCCATTGAAAACCGTGGATGTACGCTTTGCCGAGACCGTCTTTGATCTTCCGGACAGTCAGATGCAACTGAAGCGGAAACTTCTCCCGCAAGCTTTTGACGATCTCCGCTGTTCCGTCGGGAGAAGAATCGTCTACCACCAAAACGTGGAAATCCTGATCCAAAGTAAAAACAGCCGAAATGATCTTTTCGATGTTCTCTTTTTCGTTGTAGGTGGGAATAATAACCAATTTCTTCATCCGGCAAATAATCCGCAAAGATAATCTTTAATCGTTAATGTTTATTTGGAGGTGTGGAAATTAACTTTTTTTAATAGAAAAAATAAAAAGGTAATTAAAACGAAAGCTCATAATGTCATTTGAAAGACGTGTTTTCTGGTTGATATTAATTAAAAACAGTATTTAATCCTAATAATATCATTAGTATTGACAAGGCAAACGTACCAATGTGTTTGGCAAATTGATATTGATTTAGAATATTTTCTCTTTTCTCAGATTTATAAATGTATGAAGTGAACAATAACAATAATATTCCTGCTATTATCAAGATTATTCCCTTTAGTAAATTTGAGTAATTCATTATTAGTTGCTTTACTTTTTTTTAAATATATAATCTTTTTAAAGAAATATCAGTATCCGTATTTTTAAAGTAAGCAATTTTAGACACCTAAGAGGAACATCACCCACCACTCGATGCTAAATTTAAAATAATAATCACATTTATTATTAAATAAATTAATCTTTATGAAAAACGATAGGTGGCCTCAAAATGACATAGCAATCTGAATACTGATAATAGTCGTATATTATTTTATTAATAAACAAAATGCAAAAATCACTTATAACGCTCTTTTTCCTTGCCCTGATTGTCACAAGCTGCAAATCTACGACGGCCTACAAAGATATTGTCTACACCAAAAACCAAGCGGGCGAAGCTGTCAAGATGGATATTTTCACTCCGAAAAAAACCTCAGACCAAAAAAATCCAGTTTTAATCTTTGTCTACGGTGGGAACTGGAACAGCGGCAACAAAAACAATTACCGTCTTCTTGCCAAGAACTTTGCGCGGCAGAATATGACCGTGGTGGTTCCCGATTACACCGTAAGTCCCAAAGCAGATGTAGACGAAATGACCAAAGAAATTGCAGCTGCTATTCAGTTTACCAAAAAAAATGCAGCAAAATACAACGGCGATCCGAGGCGGATTTTCATCTCCGGACATTCGGCTGGCGGACAGTTGGCTACATCCGCAGTGATGAATCCGAAATATGGTATTCCGGAAAACACCATCTCAGGAATTATTTTAATTGATGCTGCGGGAATTGACATGAAAAATTATCTGGAAAAATATCCGCCAACTTCTGCCGATAATTATGATGTCACCTGGAGCAAAGATCCGGAGAAATGGAAACAGGCGTCTTCGATTTATTTCATTGATGAAAAAACACCGCCTTTTCTGATCTATGTCGGCGAAAAAACCTATCCGTCTATCAAGCTTGCCAATGAGAATTTTGTGAAAGCGCTTCAGCCTTTTCAGCCGGACGTGAAGCCAATTATGCTGAATAAGAAACATATTCCAATGATGCTGCAATACTTTTGCCGTGGAGCAAAAGGTTTGATGAGGCCGTAAATTTTATGGATCGCGCTAAATAAATTGCCACCTAAAGCGCAAGCACCAAAAAAAACAGAGGGAAGTAAACCTATAACAATTTGTAATTCTTATTTTTGCAAAAAATTAGCAGCTTGGTAAGAATTCCGGAACATAATGATTGGGTGGTATATTGTATCCTGGCGAGTATTTTCGCTTACATCATCGTGCTGTCTGTTTTCAACCGTGATGCAAACATAAAGGATTTCCTCACCCAAAAGATTGAGGATTCTAACAATCTCACACCATCCTGGGCCACAATTTCTATCGTTAGAAGTGTGATGCTTTCTATCCTTTTGTCACAATTCGTTCCGGTTGTACCACAAATATTCTCCGACATTCAGCTTTTTGGGTTGCAGCTTAACAAGTTTGGCTTTACCTTTTTAGCAGTCATAGCATTCGATGCCGCGAGGAATGTACTTACTTTTCTTTTCTACAACAGCATAGGCGACGGCAAAAATCTGAAAGGTTTGACGCTGATCTCCAGCAAGTTTTACTTTTTGGAATCCATCGGGCTTCTTGCAGCAGGATTTGCACTTTACTACTATCCGGTAGATCTGGTACAATATTTTTATGGGATCATTATTGTATTAATATCATTGTTTGTATTGAAAAACCTCATCTATATTTTTCACAATCAGGCTATTTTACCTGAAAAATGGTATTATAAATTTTTGTATATTTGCACGCTTCAAATAGTACCTGTTCTGGTACTGTGGAAGTTCTTATTTTATTAAGTGTAAAACAGACAATATAAGATGAAAATCAAATCTATTTTAGTTTCACAACCAGCACCTAATGAATCTTCACCTTATCTGGAGATTGCAAAAAAAGAGAAAATCAAAATCGATTTTCGCCCTTTTATTCACGTTCAGGGTGTGGATGCGAAAGATCTCAGAACGCAGAAGATTGACCTGACGCAATATACAGGGATCATTTTCACGAGTAAAAACGCGATCGATCATTATTTTCGTCTTGCTGAGGAAATGAGATTCTCGGTTCCGGATTCTATGCGCTATATCTGCCAGAGCGAGGCTATCGCCAACTATCTGCAGAAGCACATCGTCTACAGAAAGAGAAAAATCAGCTTTGGCGAAAAAACATTTTCGGACCTGGCACCATTATTCAAAAAACACCCTTCTGAAAAGTATCTTTTGCCATCTTCTGATATCCTGACTCCGGAGGTGCCAAAAGTTCTGGATTCTGCAAATGTAGAATGGACCAGAGCGATTATGTACAAAACCGTCGCCAGCGATCTGACAGATATCAACATCGATGATTATGAAATGCTGGTATTCTTCAGCCCTCAAGGAATCAAATCTCTGAAAATCAACTTCCCCGATTTTGAGCAGAAAGAGACAAAGATTGCGGTTTTCGGAACCACCACTCAGGCAGCAGCAGAAGAGGCCGGACTGACAGTCAACGTGATGGCGCCTTCAAAGGAAACGCCTTCTATGACAATGGCAATTGAAAAATACGTCAGAAGCATCAATAAGTAATTATTGATTACATAAATCAAAACCGTCCCGAGATTTCGGGATGGTTTTTTTGTTTAATTTTGTCACCTCTGAAAATCACTTAGAAAACTTTTAACCCGATAGACACGGCGTTTTCTGAAAATTAAAAAAAATCTCAGTTTAACAGGAAAGACAATTCAGCTTTTGTCCATTTTTTGTTAAAGTGATTATAAGCTAAGTGTCTATCTGGTTTAATTAATACCAATTTCAAAATGAATGCTCCCAAAGCAAAAAAAATAGAAAAATACCTCGAGGTTCATCAGGACAAAAGGAATGACCCTTATTTCTGGATGAACGAACGTGAAAATCCTGAAGTAATCCAGTATCTGGAACAGGAAAATGCCTACACAGATTTTGTAATGAAGGATACGGAAGATCTTCAGAATGATCTTTATGAGGAAATGAAAGCCCGTTACAAAAAAGACGACGAGTCTCTGCCCTACTTTTTCAACCAGTACTGGTATATTGTACGGTATGAGGAAGGAAAAGAATATCCTATATTTTCGAGAAAGTTCGAGACTTTAGAAAATGACGAAGAAATTCTTCTGGACGCAAATATTCTGGCAGAAGGCAACGAATATTTCGACATCGGAAGTATTTCCATCAGTGTGAATAATGATATTTTGTCTTTTTCAACTGATGTTGTGGGGCGAAGAATTTATAAGATTTTCTTCAAGAATCTAAAAACCGGCGAAATCTTCGGAGACGAAATCGACAATACCACAGGAAAAGCGGTTTGGTCTAATGACAACAATTATGTCTTTTACATTAGAAAAGATGAAAGTCTGAGAGCATTTCAAATCCATCGCCACGAATTGGGAACCGAAACAGAAAAAGATGTCTTGATTTTCCATGAAGAAGACGAGACTTTTGATGTGAATGTTTACAAAGCCAAGACTTTTGATTATATCTTCATCTCATCATCCAGCACCAATGAGGACGAGCACAGGTTCATTCCCGCTGATAATGTGTTTGCAGACTGGAAGATCATCCAGCCAAGAACGGAGGATCTGGAATATTCTGTGGAGCACTATCAGGATGATTTTTATATTGTAACGAATGCAGATGATGCAACCAATTTTAAAATCGTAAAAACAAAAGTTGCAAATCCAGGCATCGAAAATTGGGTAGATTTCATTCCGCACAGAGAGAATGTACTGCTGGAAGGTTTTGAGATTTTTAATGATTTTTTTGTCTTGGAGGAGAGAGAACGCGGACTGCTTCAAATCAAAATTATAGAAAGCAAAAGCGGAGATTCTCACTATCTGCCATTTTCTGATCCCACGTACACGGCGTACATCGGAACTAATATGGAATTTGACACCCAAAAATTACGTTTTGGTTACACTTCTCTTACCAAGCCATCATCTACTTACGAATATGATATGAAGGAAAAAACCACCATTCTTCTGAAAGAACAGGAAGTTTTGGGCGGAAAATTCTTCAAAGAAAATTATACTTCAGAAAGAATCTGGGCGCCTGCGAGAGACGGGAAACAGGTTCCTATCTCCTTAGTTTATCATAAAGACACCGTCAAATCTGAGAACACACCGCTTGTACTCTACGGCTACGGAAGCTATGGCCACACTGTGGACGCCAGTTTCTCCAGCACCAGACTTTCATTGCTGGACCGCGGTTATATCTTTGCCATCGCCCACATCCGCGGCGGTGAATATCTTGGAAGAGAATGGTATGAAGACGGGAAAATGCTTCAGAAAAAGAATACTTTTTTTGATTTTATTAATGCGGCAAAACACTTAATTTCAGAACGTTATACCTCGCCAAAACACCTTTACGCTATGGGAGGAAGCGCCGGCGGACTTTTGGTTGGTGCGGTAATGAATCTCAATCCGGAGCTATTTAATGGAATAGTGGCTCAGGTTCCATTCGTGGATGTCGTCACTACAATGCTGGACGACACTATCCCTCTGACGACCGGGGAATATGACGAATGGGGAAATCCAAATGAGAAAGAATTCTATGATTATATGAAATCCTATTCGCCTTATGATAATATTGAAGCGAAAAACTATCCAAATCTATTGATTACTACCGGATTCCACGATTCCCAGGTTCAATATTGGGAGCCTGCAAAATGGACAGCAAAGCTAAGAGAATTAAAAACAGATGACAATATCCTGATTTTTAAAACCGATATGAGCTCCGGCCACGGCGGCGCAAGCGGACGATTTGAAAGTCTGAAGGAAATCGCATTGGAATATGCGTTTCTATTGAAAATAAATGATAAGCAATAAATTATAAATGCAGATCCTAACACTGTTTTTGCGCAGAAAATCAAACGAATAGCAATTACAAAATCATTTATCAACGATCATTTATCAATTATAATAATTATGAACGAAGCAGAAATCTGGAAAAAAGTAGAACGTTTTTTCGAAGTCAATTTTCAAACCGAAAAAAATCCGCCGATTGATACCTTATTATTCATCATTGGTGTGCAGGAATTGGGAAGCGGACAGCAGAAATTCACGAAGGATGACAAAGTCAATCTTTTGCACATCGCAGTGTGCCGATTGCTGGAGCCTTTTGGATACTACAAATTCACCCACTATGAAGACGGCTGGCCACATTATGATAAACTCGACGATTTGCCGGAACTCAAACCCAATGAACAGTCGCTTCTGATGAAGAAAGCGATCATTCAGTATTTTGAAGATGAGGAGATTGATTTGGATTAAACGTTTTGTTGATTTGTGTAATCGCTAATTTGCCAAATTGTTAATCGATAACAATTTACTAATTAACGAGTTAGCAAATCCTCCAATTGATTGAGTGCCGTTTTAAATCCTTCTTCAAAGCCCATTTCTGCGATCTGGGAAAGCTCTTCTCTGGAATTGAAATGCAAGTTGAAGGTCATCCTTGTGCCCTCATCAATCCCTGTGAATCCTATCAGCCAGGTTGTTTGTGGCAGTTCTGAATTGATTCTTCCCTTTTCATCGGTAAAAGCATCTGTCCCGGAAATACTTCTGTGCTCCATAATCTCACTGTAATTGTTGATGGCATAGTGTTTTTCGCCGTCGGGACCAGCCATTGCGTAGAACCAGTTTCCGCCCTGACGGAAATCCATTTTCTCTGTGATGCATTTCCAAGGCGCCGGTGCCCACCACAGATCCATCAGCTCAGGTTTGGAAAAATAATCCCAAAGTTCCGAAACTTCAGCATCAAAAATCTTTGATACATAAGCCATTGCGGAGTCTAAATCGGTGTTGAAAATAATTTCTGAATTCATAACGTTATTCTTTTATACAAACTTAATTATAAAAAATCACACCAAACTTTTCGTGTGGCAGCATATTTGATATTCACAATAAATTGTTAAATCTGTTGATTTTAAGAAAAAATTAATAATTTCAAACGTCTTTTTTTATTGAGACATTCTTAAAATCAGTAATTTTAACTTTTCAAACTTAAAAAATCATATGAATAATAAGTTCATTCCGATTATTTCTGTATTTATGACAATCTCGCTGATCGTTTTTGTCTCTCTGCAGTTGTATTGGATCAAAGAATTATACACTTCTCTGGAGCAGGATTTCTCCAACAAAGTCTATTCCGCATTAGAAACCTCTACTCAGAAAGTCAATCAGATTGAGGTGAACAAATACTGGAATGAGACCTACAATGGCGTTGGCAAAGAGGTTTTGGCATCTTCCAACCAACCTACAAAAACTTATATTCAGCAAAGTTCAGACTCTGCAAACCGTTCAAACATCCTCTTTCAGACAAGTATTGTGGAGAAACAGAACATCCCGGTTTCGGCAAAAGGCGATACACTTTATACTACCAAACTGTACAAAGATGAAGGTCAGCTGAAACTCAAAAATAATTCTCCGGAACCTCTGACAACCAACATTAGCAGAGATATCGACAATAATTCTTTTCAGATGAAGGAGTTTGCGAGACTGAGCGCTACCAATCTTCCCATTGAAAAAAGGGTAGACAGCAAAACCATAGATTCGGTAATCACCAAAGAGTTGAGGCTGAAGGGAATAGACACCAAATTCGGCTATGGCGTGATCAATAAAACCAATCAGCTGACAACGGTTGCCAATAATATCTATCTGGACCAAAAAGATAAGACCAATTACACATATCCGCTTTTTACAGACAGCAAAGACAGAACGCTCTACACGCTCGCCATCGTCTTTCCGAGGAAAGATTATTCTCTGGTAAAGCACAATCTTCCGATGCTTTTGGGAACTTTCATCTCATTGCTGACGATTTTGGGGATTTATATTATTTCGATCAATTATATGATGCGTCAGAAAAAAATTGCTGAAATCAAGACTGATTTTATTAATAATATGTCTCACGAGTTCAAAACGCCTCTGGCAACTATTTCTGTAGCGGCCGATTCTTTGGCGAATGATCTGATTGCGACCAATCCTGATAAGGTGAAATACTACTCAGGGCTCATTAAGCAAGAAAATCTGAGGATGAAAAAACAGGTAGAAACGGTTCTCAATATGTCCAAACTGGAAAGAAACGAGATGCCTCTTCACCTGAGAGAAACGAACGTACGACAGCTTATTAAAAATGTTGCAGAATCTTTCCGACTGATTGTTGACCAGCGAAACGGAACTCTGATCACCGATTTTAATGCGACAAAATACAATTTTCTGGTAGACGAATTTCATATCTCAAACGCACTGATCAATCTCTTAGACAATGCCAATAAATATTCTCCGGAGACGCCGGAAATAAAAGTCAGTACCCGAAACGAAGGCAATTTCTATGTGATAGAGATTTCCGATAAAGGGATGGGAATGGAAGCCACAAACAAGACGAAGATATTTGAAAAATTCTTCCGGGAGGAAACCGGGAATATTCACAATGTCAAAGGACAAGGTCTTGGATTGTCTTATGTGAAAAAGATTGTAGAAATCCATAAAGGCGAAATATCCGTAGATTCTAACAAAGGGAAAGGAAGCACGTTTACAATTAAATTACCAATGGTATAAAAATAAATGATAAATGATAGTAGATAAGCAATTTATGAAATCATTATCGTCAAGTAATTATTAATCAACATCAATTATAAAGATATGAGCAATAGAATATTATTAGTAGAAGACGACCAGAGTTTTGGTGCGGTTCTCAAAGATTATCTCACGATCAACAACTTCGAAGTTACATTGGCAACAGACGGTGAAATGGGACTGAAAGAGTTTACAGAAAAAGAATTTGACATCTGCATTTTTGATGTAATGATGCCGAAAAAAGACGGATTTTCTCTTGCAGAAGACGTCAAGAAAATTGATAAAAATACACCAATCATCTTTTTGACGGCGAGAAATCTACGTGAAGATATCCTGAAAGGTTATCAGATAGGCGCAGATGATTATATCACAAAACCATTTGATACAGAACTTCTGCTATATAAAATAAAAGCCATCCTGCAGAGAAGCGCAGTTTTGGAGAATGAAGATCAGGAGCAGTTCAAAATCAGTAATATCTTCTTTGATTCTATGCTGAGACAACTGCGTGTAAACGATAATGAGTACAAACTGTCACCAAAGGAAAACGAGCTTCTTAAATTGCTTTGCATCCACAGAAACGACTTTATGCCGAGAGATCTGGCATTGAGAAAGATCTGGAAAAAAGAAAATTACTTCACCGCAAGAAGTATGGATGTGTACATCGCAAAACTCAGAAAACTGCTGAAGGAAGATGATGGCCTGGAAATCATCAATGTTCACGGCGAAGGTTTTAGACTGTTGGTAAAAAATCCTCAGTAACATTTTAAAGAAAATCAATAAAAAATCCCTTCGGTGTGAACTGAAGGGATTTTTCTTTTGGCTAAAATTTAAATTTTAGAAAAGTTTAATTGGTCGCCATTTTCTGATCCGAAGAAGTCAGAATCTGGTCTTTCTGAGCATCATTCTTAAGCCATTCCGAACTAGAAAGATAATTTTGATCCGGATAATAGATGAACAGACAGGTTTTGTTCTTAATGGTGTTGATGATCGGCTGAGCCAACTCTCTTGGAACAGCAGGGCAACCCCAGCTTCTGCCAAGACGTTTTTCTGCTTTTACAAAGTCTTCACTCACATAGTTGGCGCCGTGCATTACGATACAACGCTCCAAAGCGGCGTCATTATAACCTTTGTCCATACCGAATAATCTTAAAGAATAGCCGTTGTCTCCGTTGTAAGTCTGTTCTGTGATATAAAAACCAAGACTGGACTGGTGAGAATCTTCCGTATTGGAAAAATTCATTGCAAACTCTTCACCTGTTCCTTTTCCGTGTGCTACAAGGGAATTGAACAGTAATTTTTTCTCATCAGTATCTATCACCCAAAGGCGCTTTTTGCAGGAAGAGAGACTGAAATCGCAAACCGAAAGCAAATGTGCTGACGATTCCAGCTTGCCGGATTTTTTCAAATTTTGGAATCCCAGAAAGGCTTTTTCAAAGACTTCAAAATTCAATTTTTCTCCTTCAAACTGCAGATTTTTGTATACTTCTTCTGCTTCATTGACTGGTGAGAAATTCTTTTTAGGACTTAGATTGATTTCTTTTACCGTGATTTTGGAGTGAGAAAGATTCTCGGAACTTACAGGAAAAAAAGAAGTAATCATCAAATAAACGAGTCCTAATAACAGTGGGAATTTCTTCATAAATGGATTAAAATAGGTTTGATTTTTAGTGGTGCAAAATTACAATTATATCATTTTCAATCAGTTATTATCATTAAGTTTAACAGTTCTTTGGGAGACTTTAACTCAAAATGATAATTTAGAGGCTGTTTTCATTAAGACTTCGTTAAGATAAATTGTTATTATTTTATTTGCACAAAATCTCTTGGATGAAGGTTAGAAACGAATTTTAAAGTGATAAATTGCATTCACAAAAATCTTCTGTTATGACAAAACTAAGAATCGCCGGACTCAATATGGATATCGTCTGGAAAAATAAAGAAGAGAATTTCAGGACCATCGAAAATGAATTATCCTCTGTAGAAGCCGATGTATACCTTCTTCCCGAGATGTTTTCTACAGGCTTTTGTATGGAAGCAGAAGAAGTGGCAGACAGAAATCTGGAAACCCTGACGTGGATGAAGAAATTTGCACAATCAACAAAGACCGCTGTTGCCGGAAGTGCTTCAATCGAAGAGAGCGGGAAATTTTACAATAGATTTTATTTCGTATTTCCGGACGGGAATTTTGAATATTATGACAAGAAGCATCTTTTTTCGTACTCGGGAGAAGATAAAATTTATTCCGCCGGAACTGAAAGAAAAATTATAGAATACAAAGGTTTCCGGATCCTTTTGCAGGTTTGCTTCGACCTGCGTTTCCCTGTATTTTCCAGAAATCAGGATGATTACGATGCTATTCTGTACGTTGCCAACTGGCCGCAATCCAGAGTTGAAGCGTGGAAAACACTTTTAAAAGCTAGATCAATTGAAAATCAGGCCTTTCTTTTTGGACTGAACAGAATTGGAAAAGATGGTTATGGTCTCGATTACGAAGAAAGTTCTTTGGTTTACTTTCCTGATGGAAAAGAAATTTCGGAAAGGAAAAGTAATATTGTTATTTCTGAATGGGATTTGGAGAAACTGAAAGAATTCAGGACTAAGTTTCCTTTTTTGGCCGAGAGAGACGATATGACTTTACGCCTTAGTTAGAATACTGATTGATAACACCAACCAAAGAATTCACATCGTGAACACCACTCTCTTTCCAAAGCATTTCACCATTTTTGAAAACTGCTAAAGTAGGAACGCCCCGCACGTTGTACTGGCTCGCAATAGCCGGAAACTGATCAATATCGATTTTAACAATTCTGGCCTTGTCGCCCACCTGCTCTTTTACAGTATTGAGCACCGATGACTGCACCTTGCATGGCTGACACCATGTTGCGAAAAAGTCAATCAGAACAGGTCTTTCGGATTCTATAAGTTCCTGGAATTTTTGTGACATATTGAAAGAAGTTAGAGATTAGAATTTAGATGTAGAGTTTGGTTCTGCATCGCCAGACTGAGGCTCTCGAAGCCTTAGTATTACAAAGTTTTCGTCTGACAGACAAAATTACTCGTAGGAACTTTATCAAATTTCTTGATAGCATTGAAACCGCCATCAACTTCTGTGAAATTCCTGTAACCTCTCGACTGCAAAATACTTGCCGCAATCATACTTCTGTAACCACCGGCACAATGCAAATGAAAATGCTCAGAATTATCAATAGAATTCACCCAGTCATTGATATAAGCCAACGGTTTGCTGTACGCTTCATCAATGTGTTCCGCTTCGTACTCCGTCTCTTTTCTTACATCAATCACTTTTTGATTTTCAGAATATTCCGCAGCAAACTGTTCGGCAGAGATTCTTCTGACCTCATCTGTCTCTTTGCCCGAATTTTTCCAACTTTCAAATCCGCCCTGTAAAAAGCCTACCACATTATCAAAACCAACTCTGCTGAGTCTGGTAATCACTTCTTCTTCTGTCCCGACATCTGCAACCAGGATTATCGGCTGCTGGACGTCCACAATCATTGCACCCACCCAAGGCGCAAAATCACCTTTGAGGCCAATGTTGATCGCATTGGGAACAAAACCTTTATGGAAATCCGCAGCACTTCTTGTATCAAGGATCAATGCGCCTGTCTCTTCAGCGGCCGTTTCAAAATCTGCAACTGATAACGGATTGTTGCCTTTTTTAAGAACTGTTTCGAAGCTTTCGTAGCCGCCTTTGTTGAGGGCCACATTCATCCCGAAATATTTCGGCGGCGCAGTCAATCCGTCCAGGACTTCATCAATAAAACTCTCTTTCGTGGGCTGTCGCAACGCATAATTGGTTCTTTTCTGATTCCCGAGCGTATCCACAGTTTCTTTCTGCATGTTTTTCCCACACGCAGATCCGGCACCGTGAGCGGGATAAACGGTGATAGAATCATCCAGTGGGATAATCTTACTGTGAAGACTGTCATACAGCATTCCTGCAAGATCTTTTTCTGTGATCTCACCGGATTTCTGTGCAAGATCTGGTCTGCCTACATCACCTAAAAATAAAGTATCTCCGGAGAAAATCGCCGTTTCTTTACCAGTTTCATCAATTAAAAGATAGGTCGAGCTTTCCAAGGTGTGCCCTGGTGTGTGAAGGACTTTTATCTTAATTTTTCCTATTTCAAAGATCTGTTCATCTTCTGCAATGATGGCATCGAACTCGGGTTTCGCCGTAGGGCCGTAAACAATAGGAGCTTGAGTTTTCTTTGATAAATCAAGGTGTCCGGATACAAAATCGGCATGAAAATGCGTTTCAAAAATATATTTGAGCGATACCTGATCTTTTTCCAAACGGTCCAGATAAGGTTTGATTTCTCTCAGCGGATCAATGATGGCCGCTTCATTTTCGGAAACGATGTAGTACGCACCCTGCGCAAGACATCCGGTATATATTTGCTCGATTTTCATTGTAAATCAGTAGATTATAGTCAAAAGTTTAAGAAAAAAGTTGTTTGTAACTTTTGTGGATACAAATATGAGACTATTTAAAATAATTATAAATAAATTCTGACAGATATTATTGATGATTCCGATTTGAAATTAAACAAACGCTTAATTTTTCTATCACAATAATCCTTACCCATCTTTATGAATTATTTTACCAGAGCCCAGATTCCGACGCCTGCTGCTGCATAGGCCACAACTGTAATAATATCGGCTGTCGGCTGTGAAAACCGTCTCTCTGCAATAGTGGATTGATTGATCTGATTTTTATGAAACTTCAGCACCTTCTTGGGTTTATGGACCACGTGTGCTATCAATGTGTCGCTTTCCCACTTGTCGACCTGAATTTTGTACGGCTGGCCGCCCACTTCTACTTTGAAATATTTATTAGGCTCCAGTTTTTGCTGAACAGTCATTGGTTGAGCAGCAACTTGATTCCTGTTTGCTTTAGGTCTTCCCTTTTCAGCTGCTGAAATTTTTGATTGGGAATCAATGCTTATTTTTTCTGCCATCATTTGATCTGATGCGGTTTGGGACTGTTGCCTGCTAGGTGTTTTCTCATTGTTTTCTGCTTTCGCCTTGTACGTGTAACAGCTGATCAGAGAAAATGATATGATTAGAAGGTAAAGATGATTTTTCATTAGCCAAATTTAAGAATTAAACGGATTATCTTCAATTTTCTTTTGACAAGTAAGCTTATTAGACTGATACTTTTGCGATATTCTTTATTATTAAGCCTAGAAATCTTTAAAAATCTCAGCTGGCTGCCCATACATCGCCCATTTTCCTCTGAATTAATTTTGTAATTTAGCGCTTCAAAAATCTGACAATTGGCTAAGAAAGAAACTCCTTTAATGACGCAATACAACACCATCAAGGCTAAGTATCCTGATGCACTTTTGCTGTTCCGCGTTGGAGATTTCTATGAGACTTTTGGCCAGGATGCGATCCGCACTTCTCAGATTTTAGGTATTGTTTTGACCAAAAGAGCCAATGGCGAAGGCCATATAGAACTGGCCGGGTTTCCGCACCATTCCGTAGATTCTTACCTCCCGAAACTGGTGAGAGCAGGTTTGCGCGTCGCCATTTGCGACCAATTGGAAGATCCGAAAACCGTCAAAGGCATCGTAAAACGTGGCGTGACAGAGTTGGTAACACCCGGAGTTACCTTCAATGATCAGGTGCTGAGCTCCAAGAAAAACAATTTCCTGCTGTCTCTTCACAAGGAAAAAGAAAAATACGGACTGGCGCTGGTAGATGTTTCTACTGGCGAATTCCTCGTAAGCGAAGGCAATCTGGAAAAACTTCTGCACATCGTTCATACCTTTGATCCGAGCGAAATTATTTACCAAAGAACCACAGAACTTCCGTCTCAATTAAAAAATAAAAGTGCGTTCAAGCTGGAAGATTGGGCATTCAGGTATCCTTATGCCTACGAAAAACTGACATCGCATTTTAAAACCCAGTCTCTCAAAGGCTTTGGGATCGAAGAATATCAATTGGGTGTCACCGCAGCCGGTGCTATTTTCGCTTATCTGGTTGAGGATACGCATCACTCTCTCTTGCAGCACATTACTAGAATCAATCTGATTCCGCAGGATGATTATCTGATGATGGATGGTTTTACATTGCGAAACCTGGAAATCGTCTATTCTGCCAGTCAGCAGGGAAAATCACTTCTGGACATTATCGATAAAACCTGCACACCGATGGGCGGCCGCTTGTTGAGAAGGCGCATTATTCTTCCTCTGAAAAATATCAGCGATATCAATAGAAGACTCAGTCTTATCGAGTTTCTGAACAAAGAAGAATCTTTGAAATATGAGATTAAGGATCTCCTGAAGGGCATTTCTGACCTCGACCGGTTAATAGGAAAACTGGCTGCCGAAAAGATCTCTCCTAAAGAATTAGGTTACCTGCGGCAGTCTGTTGTCAACATTCAGGAAATCAGGTTAAAGCTTTTGAAATTTCCTGATGTTCTGGCCTGGATTGATCCCATCATAAATCTGGAAGAGCTTATCATATTGATAAAAAATCATCTGAATGATGAGCTCCCGGTCAACATCAATAAAGGAAATGTCATCCGTGAAGAGATCTCAGAAGAACTTGACCACTTAAGAAATATTCAAAGTAAAGGCCGGGGTTTTCTGGACGAAATGTGCCAGCGAGAAATCGAAAGAACCGGGATCACGAGTCTGAAAATCGATTTCAACGGTGTTTTTGGCTATTATATCGAAGTCAGAAATACACACAAAGATAAAGTTCCTGCCGAATGGATCCGTAAACAAACGTTGGTAAATGCCGAGCGTTATATTACAGAAGAACTTAAAGAATATGAAACGCAGATCCTTGGCGCTACCGACAAAATCAGTGCGCTGGAGCTCAGACTTTACAGGAATGTGTGCGAAAATGTGATGATTTATATCGATCAGCTGCAGGAGAATTCAAAACTGATAGCCGAGCTGGACTGTGCTGCAGGATTGTCTGAACTGTCTGTGGAGGAGAATTATACGAAGCCAATCCTCAACGACTCTTTCTCATTAGATATCAGAGAAGGACGGCATCCGATTATTGAAAAGTCTTTGCCGCTGGGCGAATCCTATATTCCCAATGATGTGTTTCTGGACAGAGATTCTCAACAGATCATCATGGTAACAGGCCCGAATATGGCTGGTAAATCAGCGATCCTGAGACAGACTGCCATCATTTCTCTGTTAGCTCAAATCGGGAGTTTCGTTCCAGCCAAACACGCTGAAATTGGAACTTTAGACAAGATTTTCACCAGAGTTGGCGCGTCGGACAATCTTTCTGCCGGCGAATCTACTTTTATGGTGGAGATGAATGAGGCTGCCAATATCCTTAATAATATCTCAGACAGAAGTTTGATTTTACTTGATGAAATCGGTCGTGGAACTTCTACTTATGATGGCGTTTCCATCGCGTGGGCCATCGCAGAATATCTGCACCAGCATCCTACGCAGCCGAAAACACTGTTCGCAACGCATTATCATGAGCTGAACGAGATGTCTATCAATTTTGAACGGATCAAGAATTTCCACGTTTCTATCCAGGAGGCCAAAGGAACAATTATTTTTCTCCGAAAGCTGATTTCCGGTGGCAGCGAACACAGTTTTGGAATTCACGTGGCCAAGTTGGCAGGAATGCCGTCGAAAGTAGTGAACCGGGCCAACGAAATCCTTAAAACTCTGGAATCCAGCAGATCTACGCAGGATTCCGGCGAGAAGATAAAACGGGTGACGGAAGAGAACCTTCAACTGTCATTCTTCCAGCTGGATGATCCGGTTTTGGAAAACATCCGGGAAGAACTCACAAAAATTGACATCAATACTTTGACGCCAATTGAAGCTCTGATGAAGCTGAATTCGATTAAAAAAATGATTGGTAAATAATCACCTTCTGGGAGGCGCTATTCCCACTGTATCCGCTTTTTTGTCACTTGTAGACGCTGCAGAATCTATACCGGCATTGCGCATATGTTCTGCGCTGTGATCCGCTTTTCTCTCATCTCTTTTCTCTTTGTCCTGTACACATCCTGTCGCCAAAAATGCCACAGAGCCAATTAACAATAACTTTTTCATAAGGTGAATTTTAGTTAATGAATTTCAAAAATCAAACCGAAGACGATTAATCGACATTCAAAGCAGCCGGAAATCTGAATCGGTATCTTACAGTAACGTCGTCTTTCTTACCCGGCGTCCATTTTGTGGTGATTTTTTTCATAGCTTCCAGAGCCGCCTGGTTGAAATCTGCATTCTGACCAACAGCTTTGACTTCGGAGATGGTGCCGTCTTTTTCCACTACGAAAGTCACTTCTGTCCGGAAAACACCTTTCTGCTTGATCTTTTTTGTGCTTACATTTTTAGCAAACTCATTTCTGAAAGCTCCGATTCCACCGGGAAATTCTGCCATCTTATCAACCGACGCATAAATGGTGTTATCAACCTCTGCCGCTTCTTTTGTTTGAGAATAAGCCGCAACACTCAGAAACAGACTGAGAACTACAATTAAATTTTTCATAATTATTATTTTTTTCAAAGATATTCATTTTGTCAATTCACTTGTAATATCAAATACTATTTTTAAATTTGATAAAATTAACAGCCATTCTCAACAATACAAAAATTTTAGAAACGCAGCATTTCTTTTCAAAATATGAGACCGCCATTGCCTTTGGACTGCTCGCCGTGCAATATATTTTCATAGCGTTGTTTCCGGATTCTCAAAATTCCGACATAGAAAAGAATTACATTTACCTGTGGTTTTTTGATGTTTTTCTTGCCGTTCCCATTATCGTCCTTATTTATTTTCCGGATAATATCAGAAGGATTATTTTACTCATAATTCTCGTTGCTGCTCTCATATTTTTCTTCTTCAAATTCGATTTCAACTCTATTTATTTTAATACGTTTCTGGCTTTATTTCTAGCGAACAGGCAATTGCTTTTCAATCTCTCTCAGGACCAAAAAAGCAGTCTGGGTATGGCAAAAATGAAGCGTTTTTTACTGGTATTTCCTGTCAGTTTCATTGTAGCTGTTACAGAATCTGTGCTTGGTAAGCTGGGAATCATCCATCACGAAAAGCTGGGCGACGGCGTTGTAATGTCTATGGCGGGTAAATTTTTTCTTTTTGTCGGATACTACAGCCTGATTGCGTATCTGGAATACAGAACCGTTAAATATCCCAACTCCAAATTTACCATATGAATTTTAATCTCAAATATTTCCTGATCGCAGTCGCTCTATTTCTGACAGAAGTTTTGATTGCAACCAAGCTGAAAGACCTTTTTTTTGTAAGAGCCTATCTCGGTGATGTCTTCGTGGTGATGCTTATCTACTACTTTGTCAAAGCTTTTTTCAATCTGGAACCTGTGAAATTGATTATCGGCATCTTTATCTTTTCCTGCCTGATAGAATTTGCACAGTATTTCCACTTCGGAGAGCTGCTGGGTTTCAAAGACAACAGAATTATGATGATCATTTTGGGCAACTCTTTCAGCTGGATAGATATCCTCTGCTACCTTTGCGGCTGTGTAATCTTATATTTTATTGAGACAAAATCTTACCGTCCGAAAGTATCGTAATGGTCTTCCGCATATTTTATAAAACGGTTGAGAAGCGCTGCATTTTCCTTTTCTAAGGGCGTAAGTTCTGCATCTACATTATTGGAAACCGGAACGTACCACGCTGACTGATTGAAAAACTGACGGAAAGTTTCTTTTTTAAATGAATAGCCGTGTCTTGCAAATATGGCATTTTTGATGATTTCCATATCCAGTTTTGGGAGGTTTTTCAGGTCTTTTTCGGTCAGTTTCTGCTTAGAAGCATTGATTGTAAATATAGCGTTGGTAGCATATCGCTGCTGATCTGTTTCATAAGATTCCTCGGAGCCGTCGTCATTTTTGCCGTAAGATACTTTGGCAGTTTTATGGCTTGTCCAGTCTACCAGATCGGTGTCTTTGTCCAGCATAAAATTAGGATTATAAACAAATTCCTTCTTTTCTAGTTTCAGGGTTTTGGATTTAATTCTTACCGCAGACTGATTAAAGGCAGTCCAGCTGCCTATGATGCTGTCTCCTTTTATTTTAACATCAAATCGACCGTCAGATTTATCCGTTCCTGGCTCGTCCAGTACCAATGAGCTGGTATTCTCATTCAGGATTCCGCGGAACGGACGTTGATTTCCGTTCAAAACGCTTTGACCGTAAACGCTGTCTTTCGTTATTTTATTTATTTTAAGAGAGATCTTTTTCACGAAATCTTCATCAGGATATTCGCCGTCATCAGGTGTCTCATCGGGAGAAAAGTAGCCATAGTACACGCCGTACATTTCTTTGTGGACTTCCTGACTCGCCACGACGGAATCTTTTGCCGGAAGTTTTTCCGTAACTTCTGTCGTTTCTTTTTTGCAGGAAACTAACGCAGTAGTACAAACAATGGCTGAAAAAATAATAGATAGCTGTTTCATGGTTTTTGTTTTTTAATCAAATATTCTACTAATAATAAGTTGGGAACCCAGCCGAGCCAGGCAATAATCTGATAAACATCCATCGGATTGGGATGGAATAAATATACTAAAATAACCTTCCACATCCGCAGGGTAATCGCTGACAATGCTAAAGCGAAACTGCGCCACATCCAGAATCTGTGCTGACGTATATTCCGTTTCCTGATTTCTGCATAAGCCCTGAATGTGCTGTAGAACCAGAGTATTCCAAGTAAAACAAAGGCCAATTTTGCAATCCATCCACCATTTGCGAAAAAGCCTATATAAATACCTGATATTGACGACAGTAGTAAGGTCACAATAACATAAATCCTGCCAGAAAAGCGGTGCAGGTATTTTAGGTTTTTATCAAAAAAAACAGCAATAAATCCTGCCAACAAAGCGAAAATACTGCTGTAAACGTGTATGTAAAAAATAGGAAGATATTCCGGTCGGGAATGCACTTCCGTCTGTTTGATCATCAGAAAACTGACATTGGAACTTATCGGGACGTAGTCTAAAGTTATTTTCAGCATCAGTCCAAAAAAGTAAATAAAAGCAAGTGCAATCATACTTTTAAAAACTAAATTTTTGGATGTTAGCAAGCCAAACATTGCCTGATAATCTAGATCGGAATAAAAACAACTGCCGCAACAGCCGCTAAAACAACAATAACTGAAGAGATGACATCCGGTTTTCTTATTTCGCGAACTTCACTTTTCTCTATTTCTACCATTTCGCCGGCTTTATTTTTACCATAGATTTTCGTATTATCGACTTTCAAAACTTCCACTTTCTGAGTCTTTGCGTCCTTAGTCTGGATGGTATATTTTTTATAAAGTTCCACAGAATTGTCGCGCATTGGTCTGTTGGGAGATACAACTCTGGTTTGACAGGATACAAAAGCCAGGAAAACGATCAGTGATAAAAAAAGATTCTTTGAGAATTTCATTTTTTGTAGGATAATTAGATATGCTGTCAAAGTTAATAAGATTTTGTCATAGTAGGCAATGATATTTTCGATAATCCTCAGAATTCCTTGCGTTACACCGATTCCGTTGGCGATTTTTAAATTAAAAAAAATTGCAGTTGCAAAACTTTGACATTTTACAAACTGCAATTTAATTATATAATATTAAAGTGTTAAAGCCTTATTTCTGTTGTTTTAAGGTTTCCAGAAAGTCCAGACTGTCCCGTTGAAGACTGCCAGTTGATTTGCCGTGGTGTCATAAACCATCATCCCGGAAGCGGGATTCACAATAGCGGAATATGTGGTTTTCGGTAGGATCATCGCCTTGTCCGTGTCTGCTAAAACCAAAATCCCCGGCGTAGAATCTGTCGCTGGATTCCCTCCAATCTGCGTCTTTGAGTTGGGAAGATCAGACAGTGCGTTCTGCAAAGTGGTATCTACAACGCCAGTAGCATCTATAGAAAGATCTTTCCAGCCGGAGTTCAGCTTTACTTTTACCTTCTTATCCGTGGTATCGTAGATTATGGTGCCATTCACTGCTCCGGTTACACTCCCTGCGGAGGTCACCCAAGGCAAGACAATACCTTTGTTGCCATTTCCAAATTCCAGAGAGATACTCGGATTTGGTGTTACATTATCCAGCAGGGTGCTGATGGCTGCTTTTCCTATGGCTACCTGTGCGAAAATGACCGATGAGATCAGCAGTGTACCTGTTATAATTATTTTTTTCATCTTTTATGTTTTTGATTTTATAAAAAGGCGTTGCCGGAATCTCAGGATTCTGGCAACGCTAATTTTATTTAAGGACAAGTTTGGGTGTTGAAACATTTCCAACCTGACGATGTCCCGTCTGTATTGATTTTAAGACAATCTGCCTCGGCATCATAGACCATCATCCCAATTACTGGATTAGAAATAGCAGTTACTGCAACTGTCGTGGCAATTCTGTTGATAACAAATCCTTTCGTTTTTGCCTCTAGTACTGTCCACGCGCCTGTTCTCACCATCGGCCAGTTGCCAGCTCTTCCAAGAGCAGTGATGCCATGATTTGTTGGTAAGACAGTGCCTGTTGTAGTGGCCGGCTTATAACAGCGGGGGAAGTCTTTTACTGTATAAGTTACCGGTGTGTAGAATGGCTCGCAGTAGCTTGGCCCAGCAAGTAGAATATTGCCTCCGGAATTTTGGAGTTGCAGAATGATGGTCTCGTCCGCTTCTGGCGACACTGTGTCATTTAGGATCTGCATATACGGAGCGAGGCTGATTCCTGTTGCAACAGTACCATCATAATTCCCTGCAGGAACCGACACCGAAATAATTCCCGAGGCAGGCGTTGTTGCAAAATCCGTTCCTCTGGTAGCCGTTCCACCTACTACATTCAGTTCGATGGTAGTTGCAGTAGTTACATTCCCTGAAAGTACAATAATGGGCAGATTGGCAGTAGGAATATTTTCTACACCCTGGAATGTTGGGCTGGCAAAACCTGCAACAGCATTGTTAGTCGTCATTTTCACATCATCCAGAAAATTTCCTGCGGATATCGTACCTCCGGAAGAACTTACCGCCCTGAAACCAAAATTGATCGTCGCAGAAGTACCACTCAGATTGGTCCATGTTCCACTGTAGCGTGTCCAGCCATTGGCATCCGTACTCACGAGTGTCGCCGTAGCAGATGCTGTCACAGAGCCTGCAACAACTGAGTGGGTTCC
>Ga0308156_1000395_pt1 | contig 94674 bp, 73 predicted proteins | sample PhyAR2_FD_201041 | JGI IMG/M metagenome (GOLD analysis project Ga0308156, IMG submission 201041) | Phyllosphere microbial communities from UC Gill Tract Community Farm, Albany, California, United States - DLSL A.R2 | ecosystem: Host-associated > Plants > Phyllosphere > Unclassified | place: USA... | reverse complement strand
AGGAAACAGGCATTTTAACCGGATCGTCGTAGCGATATTCAAAGCCCAGCTCGGTGCAGATGCGCGAGCCATCAATCAGTTTGCCGCTTTCGTTAGCGGTTTCCGGCGCGAAGTGTGGCGGTTGCAGCCCCAGCTGACGGGAGACCGCCGGGTAAAAGGTATCGCGCGACGGATGTTTTGCGGCGCACAGGTTATAGACCCGTCCCCCTTTTGGCGTTTGCAGCAACAGCGTAATCGCCTCAACCACGTCATCCAGATGTACCAGGTTAACGCCCTGTGACCCATTCGCTACCTGTTGCTTACCGGCCAGAAACCGGCCCGGATGGCGCTTCGGTCCCACCAGCCCGGCAAGGCGGACGATATCGACGCTGGTGCCCGGCAGATCGTGCAGCCAGTTTTCCAGTTTAACCAGCGTTTTGCCGGCCACGGTTTCGGGCGTCAGCGGAGTGGTTTCGCGTTTGATGCCCGATCCGCTGCCGTACACCGAGGTCGAGCTGGTAAAGATGATGCGCGGTACGTTATAGACCAGCGCGCTGTCCACCACGTTCTGGACCGCCTGCAGATAGGCTTCGCCCCCTTCCGCCGTGCGGCTGGCGGGTAACGTCACCACCAGCGCATCGACGTTGAACAGCGGCTCGACATCGGCGGCATCACAGATAAGTTCCGGCGTCAGCTCCAGCTGGAAGGCTTCGATGCCGCAGCGGCGTGCCGCATCCACCCCATCCGGCGTGGTTTTGCTGCCGGTTACCTGCCAGCCTCGTGCGGTTAACGCCGTGGCCAGCGGCATGCCCAACCAACCCAGCCCCACAATTGCGACCTTCTTCATTTTGACTCCTGGCGTAAAACATCAACCCTGACTTCAACGTAGTTTGCCCCCGGATTGCAAATCAGAACAACCTGTTTCAGTGCTTTCCGAACCACCTGGTTAAAAAAGGGTTGCCAATCGCGGCCATCTTCGCTAGGTTAAACCTCACAAATGAATACTCATTCATCTACGGAATTTTTTATGACACGCGTTCAGTTCAACCATCACCACCACCATCATCCTGACTAGTCTTTCAGGCGATGTGTGCTGGAAGACTTTTAAGATCTTCCAGTGGTGCGAACGCAAGAGAACCCCCGGAAGATCGTCTTCCGGGGGTTTTTTTATGGGCTGAAGCATATCCACCAACCAGGACAGGAATAATAGCCTATCCCATCAGGCTATTTTATTTGCCACTCTGGCCCTGGGCGGTGCTCACCATCCTTACGTACTGCGTGTACGTTCCGGTTGTTGCGCGCTGTCCATGACCAGACTGACTGCAACAATATACGCCTACCGGAATAGGCTTAAAGAGGACAGGAACCATGTTAGATAACACCCGTTTACGCATAGCTATGCAAAAATCCGGCCGTTTAAGTGATGATTCACGCGAACTGCTGGCGCGCTGCGGCGTTAAAATTAACCTTCAGCAACAGCGCCTGATTGCGTTTGCGGAAAACATGCCGATCGATATCCTGCGGGTGCGTGATGACGATATTCCTGGCCTGGTGATGGATGGAGTGGTCGATCTGGGGATTATTGGCGAGAACGTGCTGGAAGAGGAGCTGCTGTCTCGCCGTGCCCAGGGTGAAGACCCGCGCTACTTCACGCTGCGTCGCCTCGACTTCGGCGGTTGCCGTCTGTCGCTGGCGATGGCGGTTGATGATGAATATACCGGTCCGCAATGCCTCGATAATGCCCGCATCGCCACCTCTTATCCGCACCTGTTAAAGCAGTACCTCGATAAAAAAGGCGTCAGTTTCAAAACCTGTATGCTGAACGGTTCCGTTGAAGTGGCAACCCGCGCCGGTCTGGCAGATGCGATCTGCGATCTGGTCTCGACCGGTGCCACGCTGGAAGCCAACGGTCTGCGCGAAGTCGAAGTCATTTACCGCTCAAAAGCGGTGCTGATTCAGCGCGACGGCGAGATGCCTGCCGCCAAACAGGAACTGATCGACAAGATGATGACCCGTATTCAGGGCGTGATTAAAGCGCGTGAATCGAAGTACATCATGCTGCACGCGCCAAGCGAGCGGCTGGAAGAGGTCATCAGCCTGCTGCCCGGGGCCGAGCGCCCGACCGTGCTGCCGCTGGCCGGTGATGTCAGCCGCGTGGCAATGCACATGGTGAGCAGCGAAACCCTGTTCTGGGAAACGATGGAAAAACTGAAAGCGCTGGGTGCCAGTTCGATTCTGGTGCTGCCAATTGAGAAGATGATGGAGTAAGCCATGGCCTTTTCTACCCCGATTGACTGGCAGCAATGCAGTGCAGAACAGCAGCAGGCGCTGTTGTTACGTCCGGCTATTGCCGCCTCAGAGAATGTGACCCAGACGGTACGTGACGTGCTGGAGCAGGTAAAGGCGAACGGCGATGAGGCCCTGCGCACCTTCAGCGCCCGCTTCGATAAGGCGCAGGTTGATAATCTGCGCGTTACGCCGCAGCAGATCAGCGACGCCAGTGCCCGGCTCAGCGATACGCTGAAACAGGCGATGGCGGTGGCGGTAGCCAACATCGAAACCTTCCATAATGCGCAGATCCTGCCGCCGGTCGATGTTGAAACCCAGCCGGGTGTGCGCTGCCAGCAGATTACCCGCCCGGTTCAATCGGTCGGGCTCTACATTCCTGGCGGCTCTGCGCCGCTGTTCTCTACCGTGCTGATGCTGGCAACGCCAGCGCGCATTGCCGGATGCGGGCGCGTGGTGCTCTGCTCACCGCCGCCGATTGCTGATGAGATCCTTTATGCTGCCCAATTGTGTGGCGTTGAAGAGGTGTTTCAGGTCGGCGGCGCGCAGGCGATTGCCGCCCTCGCCTTTGGCACCGAAACGGTACCGCGGGTAGATAAAATTTTTGGTCCGGGCAATGCCTGGGTGACGGAAGCGAAGCGTCAGGTCAGTCAGCGGCTGGACGGGGCGGCAATTGATATGCCGGCCGGTCCATCAGAGGTGCTGGTGATTGCCGATGCGGGTGCCACGCCCGCCTTCGTCGCCTCGGATCTGCTGTCCCAGGCCGAGCACGGTCCGGATTCGCAGGTTATCCTGCTGACGCCTTCGCGGACGCTGGCCGACGCGGTCGCTGACGCGGTTGAGCAGCAGCTGGCGCAGTTGCCACGTGCCGCTACCGCGCGTCAGGCGCTGGAGAGCAGTCGTCTGATCGTGGCGCGCGACCTGCAGCAGTGTGTAGAGATTTCAAACCAGTATGGCCCGGAGCACCTGATCCTGCAGACCCGCCAGCCGCGCGAACTGGTGGAGTCAATTACCAGTGCCGGTTCAGTATTCCTCGGCGACTGGTCGCCGGAATCGGCGGGTGACTATGCGTCGGGAACCAATCACGTGCTGCCGACCTACGGTTATACCTCGACCTGTTCCAGCCTGGGTCTGGCTGATTTCCAGAAACGCATGACGGTACAGGAGCTGACGCCGCAGGGCTTCCTTAACCTGGCCGCCACCATTGAAACGCTGGCTGCCGCCGAGCAGCTGGATGCCCACAAAAACGCTGTCACCCTGCGCGTTGCCGCACTGAAGGAGCAAGCATGAGCCAGAATATCGAGCAACTGGCGCGCGCCAACGTTCGCGCGCTGACGCCTTATCAGTCGGCACGCCGGCTGGGTGGTAATGGTGATGTCTGGCTCAATGCCAACGAGTTTCCGCTGCCGGTGCCGTTTGAGCTGTCGCAGCAGACGCTGAACCGCTACCCGGAATGCCAGCCCAAAATAGTGATTGAGCGTTACGCGGCCTATGCCGGCCTGAAACCGGAGCAGGTGCTGGTCAGCCGCGGCGCCGACGAGGCGATTGAACTGATCATGCGGGCGTTTTGTGAGCCGGGCCAGGACGCGATTCTGTTCTGCCCGCCGACTTACGGCATGTACAGCGTCAGCGCGGAAACCATCGGCATTGAGTACCGCACGGTGCCGGCGCTGGCCGACTGGCAGCTTAACCTGCCTGCCATTGCGGACCAGCTGGAAGGCGTTAAGGTGGTTTACCTCTGCAGCCCGAATAACCCGACCGGCAACCTGATCAATCAGGATGATATCCGTCAGCTGCTGGCGATGACCGCTGGCAAAGCGCTGGTGGTGGCAGACGAAGCCTATATTGAGTTCTGTCCGCAGGCGACGCTGACCGGCTGGCTGAAAGATTATCCCAACCTGGTGATCCTGCGCACCCTGTCGAAAGCCTTTGCGCTGGCTGGCCTGCGCTGTGGCTTTGCGCTGGCGAATCAGCCGGTAATCGACCTGCTGATGAAGGTGATTGCCCCCTATCCGCTGGCGACGCCGGTGGCGGATGTGGCCGGTCAGGCGCTGAGCGAGCAAGGCATCGCCCTGATGCGTGAACATGTGGCACAGCTCAACGACAATCGCAGCTGGTTACTGGCGGAACTGGCGAAGCTGGCCTGCGTCGAGCAGGTTTTCGCCAGTGAAACCAACTACGTGCTGGCGCGGTTTACCGATTCACCAGAAGTGTTTAAAACCTTATGGAATCAGGGCATTATCCTGCGTGACCAGAACAAAAATCCGGGCCTGTCGGGATGCCTGCGCATCTCCATCGGCACGCGTGAAGAGTGCGGACGTGTGATCGCCGCGCTGCAAGCCTTATCTGTGGAGCAAGCATGAGCCAGAAGACCCTTTTTATTGACCGCGATGGCACCCTTATCTCTGAGCCGCCTGAAGATTATCAGGTGGATCGCATGGACAAACTGGCCTTTGAGCCGGACGTGATCCCGGCACTGCTGGCGTTGCAGGCCGCCGGTTACCGTCTGGTGATGATCACCAATCAGGATGGACTGGGCAGCTCAAGCTTCCCACAGGCGGACTTTGACGGCCCGCACAACCTGATGATGCAGGTGCTGACCTCGCAGGGTATCGCGTTTGATCAGGTGCTGATTTGCCCGCACCTGCCGGAGGAAAACTGTGACTGCCGCAAGCCGAAAACCAAAATGGTGGAAGCCTGGCTGGCCGAAGGCGCACTGGATACCGCCAACAGCTACGTGATTGGCGATCGCCTGACCGATGTGCAACTGGCAGAGAACATGGGCATTCAACCGATCCGTTACGGTGCCGAAGGGGAAAACTGGCAGACCATTCAGCAGCGTCTGACCCAGCGCGATCGCCATGCGCTGGTGCAGCGTAATACCAAAGAGACCCAGGTGCGGGTCGAGCTGTGGCTGGATCGCGAAGGCGGCAGCAAAATCAACACCGGCGTCGGCTTCTTTGACCACATGCTGGACCAGATTGCGGTGCACGGCGGTTTCCGCATGCATATCGAAGTGAAAGGCGATCTCTATATCGACGATCACCACACGGTGGAAGATACCGGGCTGGCGCTGGGTGAAGCATTGCTCAAAGCGCTAGGCGACAAACGCGGCATTGGCCGGTTTGGCTTTGTGCTGCCGATGGATGAATGTCTGGCACGCTGTGCGCTGGATATCTCCGGCCGCCCGCACATCGAATTTAAAGCGGAATTCAACTATCAGCGCGTCGGTGACCTGAGCACCGAAATGGTTGAGCACTTCTTCAGTTCCCTCTCCTACGCCATGATGAGCACCCTGCATCTTAAAACCAAGGGTAAGAACGATCATCACCGCGTCGAAAGCCTGTTTAAAGCCTTTGGCCGCACCTTGCGCCAGGCAATCCGCGTTGAAGGTAATACGCTGCCGAGCTCGAAAGGAGTGCTGTGATGAACGTGGTGATCATGGATACCGGTTGCGCCAACCTCTCGTCGGTAAAATGGGCGATTGAACGTCTGGGGTATACCCCGGAAGTCAGCCGCGATCCCGATGTGGTACTGCGCGCCGACAAACTGTTTCTGCCGGGCGTCGGTACGGCGCAGGCAGCGATGAATCAGCTGGAAGAGCGTGACCTGATCGATCTGGTCAAGGCCTGTACCCAGCCGGTGCTGGGTATCTGTCTCGGCATGCAGCTGCTGGGACGCGGCAGTGATGAAAACGGCGGCGTGCCGACGCTGGGTATTATCGACCAGCCGGTCTCACTGATGGACACGCACGGTCTGCCATTGCCGCACATGGGCTGGAACCAGATTACCCCGCAGGCGGGCAATCACCTGTTCCGCGGGATTGATGAAGGCTGCTACTTCTACTTCGTGCACAGTTACGCCATGCCGGTTAACGCCAGCACTATCGCCCAGTGTCACTACGGTGAAGCCTTTACCGCGGCGGTGCAGAAAGATAACTTCTTCGGCGTACAGTTCCACCCGGAACGCTCGGGCAAAGCGGGCGCGCAGTTGCTGAAAAACTTCCTGGAGATGTGATGATTATCCCCGCGTTAGATTTAATCGACGGCAAAGTGGTCCGTCTGCATCAGGGCGATTATGGCCAGCAGCGCGATTACGGCAGCGATCCGTTGCCGCGTTTGCAGCAGTATGCGCAGGAAGGCGCCACGGTGCTGCATCTGGTGGACTTAACCGGCGCGAAAGATCCGGCAAAGCGGCAGATTGCGCTGCTGAAAACCCTGCTCGACGGCGTCGACGTGATTGTGCAGGTCGGCGGCGGCATTCGTCATCGTGACGATGTGAAGGCGCTGCTGGACGCCGGAGCCAGCCGCGTGGTGGTCGGTTCGACCGCGGTTAAACAGCCTGACGAGGTAAAACGCTGGTTTGCCGAGTTTGGCGCAGAGGCGATTGTGCTGGCGCTGGACGTGCGCATTGATGCTGATAACCGCAAAGAAGTGGCGATCAGCGGCTGGCAGGAAGCGGCGGGCGTCACGCTGGAGCAGGTGATCGCCGATTTTCAGCCAGTCGGCCTGAAACATGTGCTGTGCACTGATATTTCCCGCGACGGCACCCTGAGCGGCTCAAACGTTGCACTTTACCAGGAAGTGACCGCTCGCTTTCCGCAGATTGCTTTCCAGTCCTCGGGCGGCATTGGTGAACTTAACGATATCGCGGCCCTGCGCGGCAGTGGCGTCCAGGGCGTGATCGTCGGACGTGCGCTGCTGGAAGGTAAATTCACAGTTTCGGAGGCTATTTCATGCTGGCAAAACGGATAATTCCCTGTCTTGATGTACGTGACGGCCAGGTGGTGAAAGGCGTGCAGTTTCGCAATCACGAGATCATTGGCGACATCGTGCCACTGGCGCAGCGTTATGCCGCCGAAGGTGCCGATGAGCTGGTGTTTTATGATATCACCGCCTCATCCGATGGCCGGGTGGTTGATAAAAGTTGGGTATCGCGAGTCGCTGAAGTGATCGATATTCCGTTCTGCGTGGCTGGCGGTATCAAAACCCCGGAAGACGCCGCGCGCATTCTGGAGTTCGGTGCCGACAAGATTTCGGTTAACTCACCGGCGCTGGCCGATCCCTCGCTGATTACCCGGCTGGCTGACCGCTTCGGCGTACAGTGCATTGTGGTCGGCATTGATACCTGGTTCGATGAAGCCAGCGGCAAGTATCAGGTCAATCAGTACACCGGCGACGAAGCCCGTACCCGGGTGACGCAGTGGGAAACGCTGGATTGGGTGCAGGAAGTGCAGAAGCTGGGTGCTGGCGAAATCGTGCTAAACATGATGAACCAGGATGGCGTGCGTAACGGTTATGACCTGGTGCAGCTGAAAAAAGTGCGTGAAGTCTGTCATGTACCGCTGATCGCCTCTGGCGGCGCAGGCACCATGCCGCATTTTCTCGAGGCATTTACCGATGCCAACGTCGATGGCGCGCTGGCGGCCTCGGTGTTCCATAAGCAGATTATCAATATTGGTGAGCTGAAAAGCTTCCTGATCGACAACGGAGTGGAGATTCGCGCGTGTTAACCGAACAACAACTGGCCCAGCTCGACTGGGACAAAACTCAGGGCATGATGCCGGTGATTGTGCAGCATAACGTCTCAGGCGAAGTGCTGATGCACGGTTATATGAACCAGCCGGCGCTGGAAAAAACCCTGGCCGAAGGCAACGTGACCTTTTTCTCGCGTACCAAAAACCGGTTATGGACCAAAGGCGAGACCTCCGGCAACTTTCTGCAGGTAGTCAGCATCACGCCAGACTGCGATAACGATACGCTGCTGGTGCTGGCGAATCCCATCGGTCCGACCTGCCATCTCGGCACCTCCAGCTGCTTCTCCCCGGCCGCTGCGGAGTGGACCTTCCTCTATCAGCTGGAGCAGCTGCTGGCGTCACGTAAGAGCGCCGATCCTGAAAGCTCCTACACCGCCCGGCTCTACGCCAGCGGCACCAAGCGCATCGCGCAGAAAGTAGGAGAGGAAGGCGTTGAAACCGCCCTGGCGGCCACGGTTAACGATCGCCATGAGCTGACCAATGAAGCCTCCGATCTGATCTATCACCTGATGGTGCTGTTGCAGGACCAGGACTTAGACTTCAGCGCGGTAATCAATAACCTGCGCGCCCGTCATCAGTAAAATGTGCAATAAGCTGCTCAAAATCCGGCTGAGTCGACGATTTTGAGCAGCATCCTTCTCAAAAACAACTCTGCCAGGGATGGGATTTGACTATCTCGATCAGCGCATTGAGAGCTGGCAACGATGAATAAAACACTGTCTCCCTTGGAACGAGAAGCCATTATGCTCACGCTGCGACAGCAGTTTATTCAGGAAGAGCTGACGCAGGGCGAGCTACCCAAGCTGCTTCGTAAAAAAGTGTTGGGGTTTTCTCAACAACGCTACGCGCTGCTGGCAGGAATTAGCCGACGGACGCTGTCCGATATTGAGCAGGATAAAGGCAACACCACCTTAACTACGCTGAATCGCGCCTTTAAACCGTTAGGTCTCAGGACAGGGTATTACCGCGTCAGCCAGCCGCATCTGCTGCAAACCCTGATCCAGCAACGCACTGCGCCAGGAGAGCACCATGACAACCCATGAAAAACTGATCGCCCTGCTCGACCAGCACCAGGCACGCTATCGACTGATGGAACATCTGGCTACCGGTAAGTGCGAAGCGGTGGCGGCGATCCGCGGCACCGAGGTCGGTCAGGGTGCCAAAGCGCTGGTCTGCCACGTCAAAGGCAATGGTGTTAAGCAACATGTCCTGGCGGTGCTGCCCGCCGATCGTCAGGCGGACCTCAGCAAAGTGGCTGCTGCAGTGGGTGGACGTCGCGCCTCGCTGGCCAGTCCGGCAGAAACCGATGCCCTGACCGGCTGTGTGTTTGGCGCTATCCCGCCATTTAGCTTTCATCCCGATTTAGCCCTGGTGGTTGATCCGCTGCTGTTTGAACGCTATCCGGAGATCGCCTTTAACGCCGGTCTGCTGGATCGCTCGGTGATCCTTAATACCGAAGATTATCGGGCGCTGTGCCGTGCTAACGTCGTGAAAATAATCCAGTAATTGCCATCAATGCGGGTCAACGTTACTCTGCGTTAACCCTCATCACGACAAAAGAAGACCTTAATATGGCAATGAACCGCTTTTCTACCCGCCTGCGTCAGACGCTGATGCTGGCTGTAATGGCTGGCAGTACCTTTGGTGCGCAGGCAAAAATCGACCAGGTACGCTTCGCCGTTGATCCCACCTATCCTCCGTTTGAATCCAAAACCCCGCAGGGTAAACTGGTCGGTTTCGATATCGATCTGGGCAATGCGCTTTGTGCCCAGATGCAGGCGAAGTGCGTCTGGGTTGAGAGCCAGTTTGACGGCATGATCCCGGCGCTGAAGGCGCGTAAGTTCGATGCCATCCTGTCGGACATGGGCATTACGGAAGAGCGTCTGAAGCAGATCGATTTCACCGTGCCACTGTACGACACCCACACCCAGCTGATTGCCCGTAAAGGTGCTGGCGTGCTGCCGACGGCGGAATCCCTGAAAGGCAAAACGGTGGGTGTTGAACAGGGAACGGTGCAGGAGCGTTATGCCCTGGCGAAATGGCAACCGCATGGCGTGAACGTGGTGCCGTATGGCGATCAGGCACAGGTCGAGAGTGATTTAGTTGCCGGTCGTCTGGATGCGGTGTTTACCGATGCGGCGCAGGCGGCAATTGGCTTCCTCAAACATCCGCAGGGGAAAGATTTCGAGCTGGCAGGCCCGATTGTTCAGGATCCGATTATCGGTCCCGGTACCGCTATTGGCCTGCGCAAAGGTGACGCGGAGCTGAAAACCGCGCTGGATAATGCCTTTAGCGAGATCAAGAAGAATGGCACCTTCGACCAGATCCAGAAGCGCTATTTCGCCACCGATATCTCTATTCAGCAGTAACGGCGCGAGCCGGCTTTTCCGTCATTGACTGCGATCCGGCACTATACTCTAACCTTTTCGGGACGGCGCACTGTCGTCCTTCGCCGACTACAGGACATTAACACGGTATGCATCAACAACATCATCCTCTGTTAAGCGCCTCTTTAGGCACCCAACGTGAAATCATCAGTTTCCATTTTGCTGAAAACCACTCGCGTCAGGTTTATATCCAGGCTGCGCTGCATGGCGACGAGTTGCCGGGCATGGCGGTGGCGTGGTTTTTAAAGCAGCGGCTGCAGGCGCTGGAGTCAGCCGGCCAGCTGAGAGCCGCTTTCACACTGGTGCCGGTGGCCAATCCGCTGGCGCTCGGTCAGCACTGGCACGGCACTCACCTTGGCCGTTTTCATACCTTATCGGGACAGGATTTTAATCGCCGCTTCCCATCACTGGGCGAGACGCTGGCCGCCAGCCTGGCCGACAGTCTGACCCAGAGCGAAGCGCAGAATAAAACCCTGATCCGTGAGGCGATCGATCGTCACTACCGGGATACGGTGCCAAAAACCGAGCTGGACGCGCAGCGTTTTACCCTGATGCGTATGGCCAGTCAGGCGGACCTGATGATTGACCTGCACTGTGACTGGGAAGCGGTGCCGCACCTTTACACCACGCCGCACGCCTGGCCGGATATCGAGCCGCTGGCGCGCTGGCTGGGCAGTGAGGTGCAGCTGCTGGCCCAGATTTCTGGCGGTGAGCCGTTCGATGAAGCCTGCTGTGAACCCTGGCTGACGCTGGCCGAACGTTATGGCAAAGATTTCCCGATGCCGCGCGGCTTGCTGCCGGTCACTCTCGAACTGCGTGGTGTGCGCGATGTCTCTCCGGAGCAGGCAGAGAAAGATGCTGATGCGATTATTTCGGCGTTGCAGGAAGGCGGCTATATCGGTTACAGCGAACCGGCGGTGTCGGTGGAAGTGGCGGCCCCGGTGATTGGCGGCGATGAACTGGTATCGGTGACCACCGGTGGCGAAGATGTGGTGGCAATTGGCGAAAACGGTACCGGCCTGAGCGCGCCTGAGGTGGTCGAAGCAGCCGATGAGCAGAGCATGATTAAAGAGCGCTACAGTGAAGGTTCAGCTACGCCCTCGCCTGCCCTGAAGAATCCACCGACGCCATTGGCGGCCTGTGAATACATTCATTCGCCGGTTTCCGGTTTGATCCTGCATCGCAAACCACTGGGCGCGCGGATTCGCGCTGGCGAAGTGGTGGCAGAAATTGTTGATCCGGTCACCGATCAGATCACGCCATTAATGGCTGAGCATGGAGGCATTCTGTATGCGAGACACTGGGTACGGTTTGCAACGGCTGGCATGCTGGTGGTGAGACTGGCGGGCGAGAGTGAGATTCGGAGCGGGGATTTGCTGGTGGGATGAAATCAAAAATTTGCAACTGATGAGATGCTTAATTGATACCCGGGGAAAAGCATTTCAGTTAAAATTGGTCAGTACTTAAAATGGCTTCCACACCTTCCTGTAATTTTACAGGAGAGTGGGCCAATTAATGTTGCATGTATAAAAGTATTCTTTTGACATGTTAATGTGTAAGACCTGAAGCAAGGCACTTAATGAGATGTTTGATAAATCGACAAAACAACCGCATGACGGTAAAAATCTAAACATACAAATTCTCCGGGCTATAGCTATTATAATGGTTGTAATGCAACATTATAAAATCAGGATGCCAACAGAGAGTTGGTATCTTGAAATGTTCAGGTATATTCAGTTGTGGCCCGGAGTCGACATTTTTCTGGCAATATCTGGATATTTAATGTGTAAGTCTTTAAAAAATCAATCCAGCGGAAAAGGTGATTTTGTTAAGCATCTCAAGTCATTTTTATTAAAAAGATTTTTTAGATTATATCCTGTTCTGATGGTGTGGGGCACTTTGACCGTGCTAGCCTGCTTTTTCACAGCTGAACGGTTTTATACAAACCCGCTAAGCGAGTTTAAAACCTTTTTGACTTCATTGATGGCTGTATCGAATATATACCTTCATCACTGTGTAACAAACGGCTATATCTGTTCGAATGGCTCGGGAGGTGTAACGTGGTCTTTATCGTTAGAATGGCAGTTATATTTCCTTATAGCATTTATCTATATTCCGCTCAGCAGGAATATAAATATATTAGCTTTTATATTCACCATCATATGTATTCTCTCGATATTTATTCCTGCCGCCGAACCACAAAATATGGCCTATGCCTGGTGGATTAGACCAATACCGTTTTTTATTGGTGCCATTATTTATCTATATAATGACAAAAAAATACCTATCAACCCTTTATTATCAAAGTTATTATTTTTAATTTTTTTCATTACCCTGATAGCATCACCTTTATTAGTCGCGACACAATTCGTATCCTTATCAATAGGGTTGTCCGGAGCATTTTTATTTTATATATTCCTAAATAATATCACTATTAAAAGATCCCTGATTACACATATTTTAAACTGGCTTGGCGACCGGTCGTACAGCATTTATTTATGCCACATTCCTGTAATGTTAATTCTTGCCACCTTTTATGAATACATAAGCAAAACGTTAAATATGCATCCTGGTTACTTAACATTATTAATTGCCTATATTGGGACTATGTTATCAAGTGCTCATATAACATATGAATTGGTAGAAAAAAAAGGAATCGCAATAAGACTTAAATTAAATAATATAAAAAAAAGGGCATAGCCCTTTTTTTATATTTAAGCAAACCTAACTCTTAAACTACAGTTTTGCATTTGCGCTTTTGTATAACCCAACTGAAACCCAAAACTTCTTCAGGGATTTTTGAACTATGGGATCAATGTATTTTATCAGCACATATGCAATCAAAAACACCAGTAAAATTGCAATTATTGTCATGGTGTAATAACCGACATATTCTTTAAAAAATGCATATTTCCCCCACCACTTTCGTTCAAAGATAGCATGTGACCAAAAACCTAAATCTGCATGAATCAAGTATAAAGGATAGGTCATAGCGCCTAAAAATCGTACGAGAGGATAGTAAACACCCAAAGAACTAATATTTGAACCTATCCACACTAATACGATTAGGAAAAAACATGTAAACAGTATTGAAGCATGATCAAAATGGACATTGAAACTGTCTATCCATAGTTGATGCTTGACCATATTATTATAAACTAACACACTAGAAAGCAGCATTATTAACATATGAATAGGTTTAATACTCGATGTTCTAAGTTCAAAAAGCATTATTCCTAAAATGAAGTGTCCTGCATACTGTGTTATTAGCAAAGTTGACAAAAGAGCATTTTTAAATATAAACGAGTTCAGATAAGAAATAATAAGCCAAATAGCACAAACTAATAGCCTTTTCTTATCCCATAAATTCAAGCTCATTAATAGTGCAACTAAAATATAAAATGTAACTTCGATAGTTATAGTCCAGTAAACTGCACTAAAATATTCTTTCCCAAAAATTTTCGGAAAAAAAGATAGGCTATATAAAAGTGAAACGATTCTTTCTTTAGCGTCAATCATCGGCAGGCTTACACTAAACAAAAAAACAATCAATGCACAAGCGATGAATAAAGGAACAATCCTATTAAAACGTGCTATTAAAAAACCTCTGGCAGTACGGTTCTCTGAGGAGAGTGTTATTACAAAACCACTTATTAAGAAAAAAAGATCAACCCCATATTCTCCAAAGGAAAAAGCTTCAACAGCATAAGCTCTGGGAATAGACCCTTGCAATGGCGCAATAAATAAATAGTGATAAAACATTACCATAAGAAAAGCTATAAATCTTAACCCGTCTAAAGCCTCTATTCTATGTTTAGTATTTTTCATGTTTGCAAAAACAATAGGGTACATCAAAGAAATATAAATTATATTAATGCTTAAGTAAAGCAACTAATGGTATAAAAAAACCCGCGAAACGAGACGCGGGTTTGATTTAATACTTGTACTAATCTAACCACTCAGTGTGGAACACACCGTCTTTATCAATGCGCTTGTAGGTATGCGCACCAAAATAGTCACGCTGCGCCTGAATCAGGTTGGCAGGCAGCACTTCTGAACGGTAGCTGTCGTAGTAAGCAATCGCCGCAGAGAAGGTAGGCGTTGGGATACCGTTCTGAATCGCGTAAGAAACAACATCACGCAGCGCCTGCTGATACTGATCGGCGATATCTTTGAAGTACGGCGCCAGCAGCAGGTTAGCGATGCTTGCATCTTCAGCATAGGCATCAGTAATTTTCTGCAGGAACTGGGCACGGATGATGCAGCCAGCACGGAAAATCTTGGCGATTTCACCGTAGTGCAGATCCCAGTTGTTCTCTTCTGAAGCCGCACGCAGCTGTGAGAAGCCCTGCGCATAAGAGACGATTTTACCGAGGTAGAGTGCGCGACGCACTTTCTCGATAAACTCAGCTTTATCACCGGTAAAGGCTTGAGCTTGTGGACCGCTCAGGACTTTGGAAGCCGCAACACGCTGCGTTTTCAGCGAGGAAAGGTAACGGGCAAACACTGATTCAGTGATCAGCGATAGTGGCTCGCCCAGATCCAGTGAACTCTGGCTGGTCCATTTACCGGTACCTTTGTTCGCTGCTTCATCCAGAATCACATCAACCAGATAGTTACCTTCTTCATCTTTCTTGGTGAAGATATCTTTGGTTATATCGATCAGGTAGCTGCTCAGCTCGCCGTTGTTCCACTCGGTGAAGGTTTCCGCCAGCTCTTCGTTGTTCAGACCCAGTGCACCTTTAAGCAACGCGTAAGCTTCTGCAATCAGCTGCATGTCGCCGTATTCGATGCCGTTGTGCACCATTTTCACATAGTGACCCGCGCCGTCCGGACCGATGTAAGCTACGCAGGCTTCGCCATCTTCTGCACGTGCCGCAATCTTGTCCAGAATTGGAGCAACCAGCTCATAGGCTTCTTTCTGGCCGCCCGGCATGATAGATGGGCCTTTCAGCGCGCCCTCTTCACCGCCGGATACGCCGGTACCGATGAAGTTGAAGCCCTGGTCTGACAGCTCTTTGTTACGACGAATGGTGTCTTTATAGAAGGTGTTACCGCCATCGATCAGAATGTCGCCTTTATCGAGGTGTGGCGTCAGTGAGGCGATGGTTTTGTCGGTCGCTTCCCCTGCCTGAACCATCAGCAGGATACGACGTGGTTTTTCCAGCGATTCGACAAACTCTTCAACGGTGTAAAAAGGAGCAAGCTTCTTGCCCTGATTCTCCGCGATGACTTCATCCGTCTTTTCGCGTGAACGGTTAAAGATAGAAACAGTGTAACCGCGGCTCTCAATGTTAAGAGCCAAGTTGCGGCCCATCACTGCCATACCTACAACGCCGATCTGTTGCTTGGACATTTTTTACTCCTGTCTAATGAAATCATTGATACATTTTTAACACTTAGCTTATTAAAGCTCAACGTGCAACTTGTAAATAATTCATAAAATTCAAACTTCAATTAATTACTAACGCCGCTTTATTTTTCTCTTATAGAACACGGCAAGATCAATTATAGCTGCTAGCACATGGCGATGGATAAAACTTAAATCGTTTTTCCTTCTGACACCATCGCTCCACTGATTAGCTATAACAAAATCTATTAGCTCGTGTCTCTTTTTCCAGTCAAATAAGGATTTAAAAATATCAATTAATGAAGGAGTGTATTTTTTTGATACATAGCCTCCTAAACCAAATGTTTCATTATGATTTAAATTACTAAATGCATTGTTAAGAGAGTCATTGACACCAGTTATTAAATCACCCCAAATCTTTAAAGATAAAGGCCTTAAATCATCACTTGATATAATATATAGCGAAGTACCTTCGGCCCATTTTTTTATTGAAAACAAGATACCATCCTGGAAATCTTTCGTGAATGATTCCCACGCCTGATTCTCGCCTTTATCAATTTTCCTAACGGCTTTAATACTGTCTCCGTTATTTTGGTAACCTATTACGCTACCCGATGGAGAGTTAGTAATCATTTCAATCGGTGCGACTGAGTCTAAATAGTGAGGCAACTCCGGTGAAATGTTCAAATCAGGGCCGTATGCATATTTTTTACTATTATCAGGTTGTTGGTTTAAGAATTTTGCGAGTCCTAAATAGATACCATGAAATTTAACCTTAGGTAAACACAATGCTATGTTATCTTGAATCGTTCCCCGCCAACCTACATCAACAACGCAAATGTTTTCCGATAAATCATTAAGGCCTTTACTATTTAGATATGCTGTCAATAATTTTCTTTTTTCATCTCGATGGCTAATGATAATTTCTTTAAAATCATTATCCGAAAATAAAGACTGTATTCTCGAATCCTGCCATGGATATCGAATAACTTCTTCTGACGGGATATTATACTTCCCGAGTAACGTTTCAAATTTTGCTTTATCAATACTTAGCGTTTTGAAAAAAGCTTCCATTGATTGTGAGGAGTAGAGATTCCATATGCGCATCATTTCTGTTGTCGTGACTTCGGTGATCGATGCAGCAAAAGTAGCCAGACGACTTACTTCCAGAATATTAAATTCTGGGAAATTCACTTCGGGAAGATCAATTTTTAACCTGGACAACAGTAAGTTAAAAGCCTGAATAAAAAACTCACCTTCACGGGTAAAAAAATATATTTTTTTGCAGTCGCATTCTAACGCTTTTTCAAGAATGAATAACGAATAACCTAAAATGAAAGGAGATACTTTAATACCCAAATTAAAGTTTTCATTATACTTTTGATAAGAACTATCGCTTTCTGTTAATGAATTTTCAATGCCATTAATGGCATTTTCAAAAAGCTTACTCTTATCATGGAATAGAAGCTCCAGTTCTACTCTCTCGTTGTGCGCTTCCGGAGGAAGAAAATGAATGCAATTAACACCCTTTTTTCCCGGTTGTGTTACATCAGACCACTCATTATCGCCAATATGTAACCACTCAGTCGCATTTATTTTTAGCTCATCCTGAACATAGTCAAAAAGTCTGCCAGATCTTTTATTAAGCTTAATGTCTGCAGATGAAAACCCATCCGAAACGTAGGCACCAAGACCATTCTTATCTATTAGCTTTTTAAGACGATCACCGGACATATAAAAATCAGAAAGGAATAAAGTCTGCTCCGATGGGTTATTTTTCAATAATTCGATAATACTTTTATCGGGCGATGTCAGGGACATTTCCAGATTAAATTCATATTTACAAAGTTCACTAACAGCTTCTTGCAAATTTTCTTCTGAAAAGCCCTTCAAAAAAAACTGGCACCACTTGTAAATAACATCTTCAAAAAGATACTCATCATCATATCCACTAAGTGCTGTCTCGCGGCCGATTTCCCTCTCAATTTCCACGCGCTTATCAAAAAGAATTTTTATATTATTTATACCGTGAAATTTTATAAATTTAAAATACAGGTATTTTGCAGTTGCATATTTAATAGTATCTGGATGGCATTTTCTTCTTAATAAAGTATCCCAGACATCAACTGTTTTTAACTTGAATTTCATTATCATATTACCTTTTCACAATTCGGTATAATTTTTTCAATGGGCCTTGCAATCCTATAGGCAACAACATTGCTAATTTTCTTAATCGGGATGGGGATACTATGTGCAATGCTGCAAGAGTAGCTTGACGTGTTATTGCGGCCTCAACCAGCCTCCCCTGATACATTCTTTGAACAGGTTTCGAGTCTGGGGTTCCCCCTGCTAAAAACTTCTCCAGTGCAGACGAAAACTGCTCAGTCTCAACAGACAGGTTTCGGGATTCCATGAAATCTACACCGGCTTTTGACATCATTGCACATCGAGCCGGGTCAGCTAATAACTCAATAAGAGCTTCAGCCAGACTTTCGGGAGTCTGCTTAGCTAACAATGTAGCTGAATCAGGCAAATCATATAAATTATTATCACGCCACAATTCAACTACAGGTAGACCTGATGCCATCATTTCAAATGGTATACGAGAAGGATTAGATGAACTCAGACATAAACCAACAGTACACTTATTATATAAATCATTGCACTCTTTAAGGTTAATTAATCCTAAATTCTGATGTTCAAACCATACATTTTCTTTAACATCCGAGCCATATAGATATATTTTCACATCAGGGACTCTATGCTTAACAATCCCAAGTGCTTCTATACCTATCCTTGAACAACGGCGAGGTTTATCTGGTTGATAAATAAAACAAATGGCCTTTTCTTTTACTACCAGAACATCCTTTTTATAAATATCAAGATTTGCACCAAACTCAAAATGATAACCTTCAACATTGAAGCGTTCCTTCAGAGTATGCTTTAGCCAGCGGCCAATAGTTATTGGCGTAAGCCCATACTGGTATGAGTTCTCGGCCATTAAATAAGCATCACCCATCGGATTAAACCAGGCTTCATAATCCTGTACCAGATAAGCTTTCTTACAGTTGAAAGGAAGTGAAGCTACGAATGCTGCGGAATACCACACGGTTGCAATTGCCACATCCGATGCAATAGCGTTTTTCCATCCGTATACAACGCTGTTAAAATGCATATTAAAAAGAGATAATATTTTGTCCGCAGGATTCCCAATACCATGTTCATCTTCCAGGTAAATGGTGCAACTATGCCCTTTGCTTTCAAGATAATGTGCATGCTGCAGAATAGTACGGTGCCCGCCTGATCCTTTTATCAAGCTAGGAATAAACCATGAGATGGTGGACATAATAAATTCAGGTCCTAATAATGATGTAAATTACGAAAAGCAAACCAATGCCCTTCATCGATAATTAAATTAAATTTTTAAGCTCAGATATAGTATTATCTCTTTCAATAATCATTTTTTCCATTTGCTGCATAGCGTCCCATCGTTCTTCAACGAGCTTTTGCTGTGATTTAATGACTAATTCAAGTTCATTTATAGCTTGCATACGCTCTTCCAGCATCCTACCCTGATCAACTATAGTATCGTCTCTTTCTTTAATCATGCTATTCATATTTTTAATAGCATCCATACGTTCTTTCAGGAGAGCTGACCAGGTCTGATCATTTAATAAAGGGATTATATTATCATGCTCACCCAAATTATTTTTCAGATTAGATAGCTTTATCAACCAGTCAATGATGTCATGATAAATAAAGAGAGTAAAAACGAGTGGTTTTTCTTGACTACCCAAAAGCTCTTTATAAGATACATTTAAAATATCTATACCTCTTTCAAGCCCTTCTGATAGATACTTTTCGCAGTTAATTGTATCTCCAGACGTATAAAGCATCATAGCAATATTATAATATGCCTGAAGAACTTTCGTACCTATAGTTGGACTAAACTTTTCGTATGGATAACTGAGCGCTGCAAGGTACAAATTTAACGCTTCGTTTTTCTTATTCTGCAATTTTGAAATTTCTGCGCCCAAAACTGAAAGTGATATTAACCATCTTATTTGATGCGGCGATTTTTTTTTGATTTGATTAACGACTTTTATATAATTATTAATTTCAGTAAGAACGAAGGGTATGCTATTTTTTTCTGAAAAAGCTTGATATCCGAGAATAGCAATAGCAGCGGCATAGTCAGGCAATTTACTATCATATTCTCTTAAGATTTTTTTAGCATATCGCTTTAGTGCAAATCGGTTCCTGTTTCTGGTTGGAAACTCGACTACTGCTTTGAGCAACCATGGATTAAGATAATCTCTTTCAAACATAATTAAGTTCTTTGGTGGAGAACTATATGAATATGTTTTTTCAATATATTCGAATTTTTGGATATCTATTAGAGGGTTTTTCATTGCAACAAAATAGCCATCCAGACTACCTTGGACTATATCACAACCGCTGGTGTTATCAGGAACCTGACGATCTTTACTTATATATGCAACTTCTAATTCGAACAACCGGTCTGGTGCCAAATCCTGAAAGTCATCACATCTAAATATTATACGACCGCCCGGACATAAATTCTCTGTATATCTCACAAGAGAACTTAAATCAGTTATATCGTTTTCTTTATTTAAGACGAATATACAGTCAAAATACTTCTTTTTTTCCTTATCATTGACTTTGTTAATGTCGTTTATGATTCGGATGCCTTTAAAAAATGCCTCTGCACTCCTGAATTTTTTGATATCTTTAAATATACACCTTTGGGATAAGATACTAGCGAAAAAATCACCCCCCTCATATATTAAACATACATTTTCATGAGGTCTCACATATTGAGTCAATTCAACAATACTGTGTTCGGTTTTTTTATCATCTATATCGTAGGATTTTAAATTTAACGAAATCAGAGGAATACACAACTGGCCGAGAGCATGTAATTCCAAAAGTTCAGCTGTTACATCATCATATCTAAAACCAGATGATTTTATCATCGTGTGAAAACAAATGAAGTCAGATGTCTTCTGCATATCTTCATCTACAGTTATCAGTAGTTTTTTTACATGGTTTAAACTATGCAGACACCTGGAGATAAAGTCATTAAAGGCTATATTATCTATAACAGAACTATAGTTAACTACCATAAAGTCATATTTATAGCCTGCATTGAAGTTGCCGGCACTTAATTCTTTAACATTTAATACATTATAACCAGCTGATAAAAAATAACTCGAGAATTCACTGCTACAGTTAACAAATACGTAACTACCAACACCATAAATTTTATCAATGAATTCAGGATTCAGCATTTCATCACCACTTTGCAATCATTTTTAAATCAGTAATACCACCAAAGAAGTAGATATCCCTCAGCACGTGAACATGAAAAAAAGCGGCTTCATCGCGCCAATGAAGTATACGTTGTGAAAAATAGTCGGGCGTTTCTTCATAAGTTACAGACGCCTGAATTTCATATAAATTGCTGCCAAGGGTACAATCAAACTCAAGATCGACAAAACCTTTATACCCTTTCTCAAATTTTTTCTGCCAAAATAAACCATCCTTAATGCCAGAGCTTATTTTGTACATATCCTGATTAAGTGTCCCCCAGGAATATATTTTCACACCTTCCTTGTTTCTTATGCGCACACCAATATTAAGTTTATCTGTGCCCTGATGAACGGAGAAATGAACTCTTATAGTTATTTTTTCTCCCGGATTGAAAACATTGCTAATTTCATTAGCTGCATTAAATAATTCAACACCATCTACAATAGCTTCGCCTTCCCCGAAAGAAAGTTTATCAGAGCGTAATACGTCAGACACTAACAGCTCAGCTTCATTGTTATCATCCTCTAACTCGGAAGCATGCTCATTAATAGCAACAGATTCAGTTTCTAACTTCGTTCTTTCTGCAATATCGTTAGCTAGATTTGAATAGAATTTATTTTCTTCGTCGTGCAACAATCGCCTATACTCGAGCAGCACTTCTGAAGATAAACCAGTCATTAACTGTTTTCCACGATCTAACAGAACTGATTTATTAGTTAAAGTCCTGACTGACTCTTGATCATGCGATACAAAAAGAAGTGTTACACCATTACTGGTTAATTTTTCAATCTGTCGAAAACAACGTTTCTGGAAAAGCGCATCACCTACAGCTAAGGCTTCATCAACAATTAAAATATCAGGCTCAAGCTGAACCTGCACAGCGAACGCCAACCTAACCATCATTCCGCTCGAATAGGTTTTTACAGGCTGTTCAAGATGTGTTCCGATATCAGCAAAGCCAGCTATAGCATCGAATTTATTATCTATTTCTTTTTTCGATAAGCCTAAAACTGCACCATTGAGATATATATTTTCCCTGCCTGTAAATTCAGGATTAAAACCCGATCCTAATTCAAGTAAAGCTGCAATTCGCCCATTTGTTGTTACTGTCCCTGTAGTGGGTGTTAAAGTGCCGGTAATAATCTGCAGTAATGTGCTTTTACCTGAGCCATTACGCCCGATAATCCCTGCTGCCTCACCCTTTTTTATTTCGAAATTTATATCTTTAAGCGCCCAGAACTCATTATAGAAACTTCGGCTTTCGCGACCTAGCATGTTATCAAATCTAGGAAATATAAATTGCTTAAGACGATCGCGAGGATTATCGTATATTTGATAACATTTGCTTACATTATTAACAATGATTGCACTTTCGTTAGAGGACATCAGCAAACCCTTTTCTTACCTTTTGGAAAAAAGCATATCCAACAATACAAACAATCCCGCCAATGAGCAGGTTAATTATTAGCATCGTCCAGTCAGGGTTGACCCCCCAAAAAACCACCTTCCTTGCTTCTTCAATCATAAACGCTAAGGGGTTAAGCATAATTATTTTCTGAAAAGCGGCAGGTAACGCTGAGATAGGATAAAAGACTGGCGACATAAACATAAGCACACTTATAACAATACCAATAGTTTGTGCTATATCTCTAACAAAAACACCTAATGCGGAAAGAATCCAACTCAAACCTAAAATGGCGAGCATTAGTGGCAAAACAATGATAGGAAGAAGGAGTATGGTCAGATGTACCTGCTGTTTAAATACGATTATCGCCAGTAAAAGCACGGCAAAACTTACCAGAGCATGAAACAAAGCAGCAAAGAAATTAATAAATATGAGTATTTCGAGTGGAAATACTACTTTTTTGACATAGTTTACATTTGACGTAATCAACCCAGGGGCTCGTCCAATACATTCTGAAAATAAATTGAATATTATTAGCCCAATAAAAAGCACGATAGCAAAATCTGTCTTTCCAGCATTTGGATCTGTACCCCAACGTGTTTTAAAAACTACCGAGAAAACGAATGTATATACTACAAGCATCATTAATGGGTTAAACAGTGACCACGCCAACCCAAAAAAAGATCCTTTATACCTCCCCATTACTTCTCTCTTAGTCATTTGCCATATAAGGTCTCTGTTATGATGAAACCCTTTAAGCATATTTTTTAGAGCGGATAACATACTTATTCCTGTTAGACGTTAATTTATTTACATAATGCTTTTTTATAAACTTCGAGTGTTTTACCGATTATTATTTCTTTAGAAAACTTCCTTTTTATAATCTCTGAAGATTTAAATCCATAACTTTTTCTAATGCCTGGGTTTTGCGCTAAAAATTTCAAACTTGCACTCAATGCATCAACCGAATGTTGCTTGAGAACGACTCCATTGACTTTATCTTCAATGATGCTTTTGCAACCCGGCATGTCTCCTACAATACATGAACGACCAATTGAGCAAGCTTCTAATATTATGCGTGGTATTCCTTCTGCATATTTAGTTGGAAGAACCATCACATTGCACTCTTTTAAAAGGTTTTCAACGTCGTTCCGCATCCCTAACCATTTTAAAAGCCCTTCATTCTCCCATTCTTTGACTTGTTCTAAAGGAATTCGATCAGGGTCCTCTTCATCAATAATTCCGGCCACGAGTAATTCCAGACAAACACCCTCTGCTTTTAGCTTTTTGACACTTTCAACCAAAATCTCAAGACCTTTTGATTTAAGCAGTCTGCTGGCAAAGAGAATGGTAAAATCGCCATCTTTTTTTTCTGGATGATATTTAAATTTGTCAGTGTCAATTCCTGCCCCATCAATCACATATAAATTACATGGGTTGATAGAAACAACTTTCTGTAAAGTATTTTTGTCCGAAGCATGTTCAAAAATTATCTGCACTTTATTATTTTTATATATTACTGTTTTGTATAGCAATGTTACTATTTTTTTTAGTAAGTTATCTTTCAGGAAAACTCTACCCAGACCAACTATACTTATTATCTGAGGGACTGATTTAAACCTCGCAATTATTCCCCCGATTAAGTTAGGTTTAATTGTGATAGTATGTATCAGGTCAGGTTTAATACTGTTTAATAGTTTCATTACAGCTATTAAATTTTTAACATTAGAAAAAATATTTATTGAGAATCTATCTATATTAACATTCCAGCACTTGATTCCTAAATGCTCTAACCTTTTTTTTATGTTTATATCGGTAAAGCAGGTTATCAGATGAACTTCATAACCATCATCTACAAGCTTGTTAACACGGTCCAGCCAGTGAAGTTCGAAATACCAAGCCGTGTTAACAAAATACACTATCCTCATCAAAGCCTCAGATCATCATTACTTTAGACCACGCTACCGCCCTTGGCTTTAGCTACCAAATCGCTCATTTACAGCCATGTGTGCGGCTTTTAATCAATTGCCGGTTTATTATTCGGTTAACTCGATGATTATAATAACATCGTTAATTTTTTTGGGAAATCCTAACACTGACTCCAGGTCTATGAAAGAGACCTGGAACATATAATATTTTGTTTTAAAAATGCAAAAAGCCTGTCATTTGACAGGCTTTTGTTGTTTTAAACTCAACTACTTAAACCCATTCGGGTTCTTGCTCTGCCAGTTCCAGGTATCACGCATCATCTCGTCGATGCCGCGCGTCACGCGCCAGTCGAGTTCCCGGTTAGCCAGCGAGGCGTCGGCCCAGAAGGCCGGCAGGTCGCCATCGCGACGCGGTTTGATCTCGAAAGGAATCGCTTTGCCTGACGCCTTCTCAAACGCTTTGATCATCTCCAGCACCGAGAAGCCTTTACCGCCGCCGAGGTTGAAAGCGGTATAACCTTCAACCTTGCTCAGATGGTCCAGCGCTTTCAGGTGCCCTTCCGCCAGGTCGACCACGTGGATGTAGTCACGCAGGCAGGTACCATCTGGCGTATCGTAATCACCGCCAAACACACCCAGCTTCTCCAGACGGCCAATCGCGACCTGAGCAATGTACGGCAGCAGGTTGTTCGGGATACCGGCAGGATCTTCACCGATTTCACCCGACTCATGCGCGCCGACCGGGTTGAAGTAACGTAAGGCGATCGCCTTGAACTTCGGTTCGGCTTTGGCGAAGTCACGCATCACCAGCTCGATCATCAGCTTGGAGGTGCCATAAGGACTGGTGGTGCCGCCAATCGGCGTGGTCTCAACGTACGGTACCGGTGCATCTGCACCGTATACGGTCGCGGAAGAACTGAAGATAAAGTTCCAGACGCCCGCTTCGCGCATCTCTTCCAGCAGCACCACGGTACCCGCGACGTTGTTCTCGTAATACTCGAGCGGCATGCGGGTTGATTCACCTACCGCTTTCAACGCAGCGAAGTGGATCACGGCAGAAATGCTGTTTGAGGCGAACAGGTCACGCAGACAGGCGCGATCGCGGATATCACCTTCAACGAAGGTCGCTTTCTTACCCGCCAGCTTCTCGACGCGGTTAATGGCTTCCCGCGAGGCATTGCACAGGTTATCCAGTACCACAACGTCATCACCGCGCTGCAACAGCGCCAGCACCGTGTGGGAGCCGATGTAACCCGCTCCACCCGTTACTAAAATAGCCATGTGAACTCCTTTCTCTCTGCCGCGGGGTGCGCGGCGAATCTGTTAGTGTTGTTTGGCGAGAATCTTCTGAATCGCTTCGCGGAAATCACGGCCCTGAGCGTTGCTGCGCAGTCCGTAAGAGACAAACGCCTGCATGTAACCCAGTTTACGACCGCAGTCGAAGCTGTGGCCGGTCAGCAGCGAGACATCTACCGTTTTGTGCTTGCTCAGGCTGGCGATCGCATCGGTCAGCTGGATACGGCCCCACGCGCCTGGCTCAGTGCGCTCCAGTTCTGCCCAGATATCAGCAGAAAGCACATAGCGGCCCACGGCGGCCAGGTCAGAGTTCAGCTCAGCAGGATGCTCTGGCTTCTCAACAAAATTAGTGATGCTGCTGATGTCGCCTGGGTGATCAATCGGCTCTTCAGTGGTGATCACCGAGTACTCAGAGAGATCGGAGGTTGGCATGTGCTGCGCCAGCACCTGGCTGTGGCCGGTCTCTTCAAAACGGGCCACCATCGCCGCAAGGTTATAACGCATGTGGTCAGCGGTGGAATCATCCAGCAGCACGTCTGGCAGCACTACCACAAATGGATTGTCGCCAATCATCGGGCGGGCACACAGAATAGAGTGGCCAAGGCCCAGCGGCTGTGCCTGACGCACGTTCATGATGGTCACGCCTGGCGGGCAGATAGACTGCACTTCGCTCAGCAGCTGGCGCTTCACGCGGGCTTCAAGCAGCGCTTCCAGCTCGTAGGTGGTGTCGAAGTGGTTTTCCACCGCATTTTTAGAGGCATGGGTGACCAGCACGATCTCTTTAATGCCTGCAGCCACACACTCGTCAATGATGTACTGAATCATCGGTTTGTCGACGACAGGCAGCATCTCTTTCGGAATGGCTTTAGTCGCAGGGAGCATATGCATACCGAGACCCGCAACCGGGATTACTGCTTTAAGCTTGGTCATATTTATTCCGTTTAATAAAATGAAGATGTGGGTCGATTATGCAGGATCGGCCAGAACAGCAAGTATAATCTTTATCTGAAAATCGGACACTAACTCTCTGTCACACCATGGAAATTCGGCATTTTGCCCATTGCCAGCGACAGCAGAAACTGAATAAAGACAACCAGTAAACGTGATCGGCGTCGGCTGTTTCGGCTGTCGTTGCGCAACCGGCTGAGACCAGCGATAAATGAAAACGGGCGACCCTGAGGTCGCCCGTTACTGTCACTGCTGCTGGCTTACAGCCAGCCTTCAAACCACTCAGGCATCACGAACAGATTGAAGTGATTGACCAGCATCATTACGCCGACAAACACCGCTGAAACTGCGACCCACTGGCGGGCATACGGCATAAACCGAATGCCAATCACCGGCTTGATAAAGAACGGATGCGCCAGCGCCGAGATCAGAATCTGCGAGATGGAGAGCGTCAGCGCCACGTAGAGCACGTTCGGCCAGATAAAGGTGGTCGCCAGCACCGCCAGTACCACCAGGCTTGCCACGATGTTCCAGTAGAACTCGACGTTGGTGCGCCCGTTAGCCTGCGAAATCGCCCCGGTCAGGCCACCCATCGGCCGCAGCATGCCAAACAGCAGCATCAGCGGAATCAGGTGATAGACCTGCTCATGCGCCGGTCCATACAGCACCCGGACAATCACCGGTGAGAAGATGCCAATCACCAGGTACATCGCGCTGCTGAACAGCATGATCCCCAGCGTGCCTTTGAGGAACAGTTTCTTCAGCTGTTCGGCATCGTGCTGTTTCTCGGCGAAACGCGGCAGCGCCAGGCGGTTAATCACCGGCGTGACCAGTTTCAGCGGTTGCAGCACCAGCTCTTTCGCCAGCGAGTAGACCCCCAGCATTTCAGCGCCCATTACCTTACCGACCACTAACGCATCGGCCTGGGTACGCAGCTGATTAATGGTCTGCGAGCCCAGCTGGTAGCTGCCGTAACGAATGGCACCAAAGAAGGTCGCTTTATCGAACTCCCAGGTCGGACGCCAGGACTTCTCACCCAGCGCAATCATGCACAGGATGCGGGTAAAGGCGTTGATAAACAGACCCAGAATCGCCGCGGCCACCGTCAGTGAGGTGAACTCCAGCATCGCCACCACGCAGAGAAAGGCAAACAGCTTGGTGCCCATCTCAATCTTCGCCAGCGAGACCATCCGCTTGGTTTTGATGTAGTGCGCCTGATACTGCGACAGATGTCCCAGCACCAGGAAGTTGAGGCTGGTCAGCATAATCAGCCCGACCAGTTCAGGCAGATGATAGAACCAGGCGACCGGGAAGGCGATCAGCAGCATGATCAGACCGGTACACAAACTCAGCGAGACGTTGACCCAGTAGATGGTGCTCTGCTCGCGGCGGGTGATGTTCTGGCGATGCACCAGATAGCTGCTCATCCCCATATCCTGCAACACGCCGGCCACCGCCAGAATGGCGTTGATAATCGCTAACAGCCCCAGCTCGTGGGTTTCCAGTTTGCGGGCGAGAAAACTGAGCTGCGCCACCTGCAGCACCGCAGAAAAGCAGGTGCTGCCGAACAGCCAGATCGCCTGTGACTTAAATCCACTCACGCCAGTCGCTCCAGAATCTGTGCCAGTTCGCCGTAGGCGATATGCTGATTGAATTCAGTTTCAACTTTATGGCGCGCCGCCGCGACCACCGGGGCGACGTCAACTTCACCCTGCGACAGCTTCAGCAGCGTTTCGGCCAGCGCCTCAGGATCGTCTTCTTCCACCAGCCAGCCGGAAACGTTGTTCTCAATCAGCTCCGGGATACCGCTGTGGAAAGTCGAGACCACCGGCAGACCAACCGCCATCGCTTCCATCAGCGCCACCGGGATGCCTTCCATATCACCATCGGCCGCAGTTTTGGACGGCAGCAGGAAGATATCCGCTTCACTTAAGGCGCGGCGGATTTCGTCCTGCGGCTTGAAGCCCGGCATGCTGACGCAATCTTCCATCCCCTCGCGGGCGATGAAATCACGCATCATCTCATCCTGATCGCCGTTACCAATAATGGTGTACTGGAACTGACCGCCCCGCTGTTTCAGGATCGCACTGGCTTTCACCGCCACATCCAGCCCTTTCTTCTCGGTCAGACGAGCCACCGAGACGATACGCAGCGGTGAGTGAAACGCCTGGCGTGGCTGGAAGTTAAACTTCTCCGGCTCAATCCCCATGCGCGTAACGTGAATTTTTTCCGGCGGACAGCCCATCTCGATCAGTTTGTTCTGCCACAAATGGCTGATCGGTAACATCAGCTCACTCTGGCGGAACAGATTAACGTAATCGAGCTTATGCTCTTCCAGGATGTGACGACGGGAAATGTCCGCCCCATGAAACACGGTCGCCTGCTTGCCCTTCAGCACACCCAGCTCACGCAGCTTGTTCGCCAGCGCGCCGGCATAGCCGAAGTGCACCAGGAACACGTCCGCGGTAAAGGTCTGGGTGGCGTTGGCGACGATCGACGGCAGCAGCAGCTTGCTCGACTGTGCGCCATAGCGGCGCACGTTAAGCGAACGAAGCAGCGACGGCTTAGTGACCTTAGGCAGCACCAGCCGCAGACGCTGGTTCAGCTTATCGACAATCGAGACCTTTTCTTCCGGCAGCAGATAGTGCGTCTTTGCCGCCAGGCCATACTCATCAAAGGCGGCATGCCGGTTGACTAAATCACCGGGAAACACCGAAATAATCTCCACCTCGTAACCAGCATCAATAAAATGGGTCACCTGATTTAGTACGAATGTCTCAGAGGCAACCGGGAAACGCATGGTGAAAAAAGTCAGTTTCATCACATTACCCTAATACTTTGAGAATCTCTGCAGTGATCCGGTTGCCAATTTCCCTTTCATTCGCAACGGCCGTGTCGACCTTTTGCTTGATGTTGTCGTAATCGGCAAGGACCGTCTGGACCTTGTCGATCAGCGAGCCATCCATCAGGCTTTTCACATCGGTTGCCATCTGCGGCAGACCTAACTGGTTCATCACACCCATCGACTTGTGCTCGTAGTTAATCGCCACGGCCGGGGTGCCAAAGTTCATGGAAATAATCGCGGAGTGCAGGCGGGTACCGATGGTCAGATGACAATGACTCAGCAGGATGCCCAGCTCCAGATCGTTAAACTCGTCCATGATGACATGATAATGCTCAGGTTGTGCCACATGGTCACGCAGCGTCAGCGCCACCATACGGTCATCCTTAGCGTAGCTGTCGATGCCGGTACAGGTCGAGAAGGCGACCACCTGATAGCCGTCGGCGATCATCGCATTGATCACCCGGCCAAAGGCGGCTTCGTACTCTTTCTGGGTGACGCCCAGACGTTTATCAAACGGCGCCAGTTCACGCACGGTGATGGCGATGGTTTTGCGACCGCTGATAATGCCCTGCCAGTGCAGCAGGTTATGGCTTGGGTTTTCCACTTCACGCGCCCGCACCAGGAAGGCGGTATCCACCCCGGCGGCCACTTTAGAGCTGGTGACGCCATCGCGCTTCATCAGATCAAGGCTGACTGACTCACGCAGCACCAGGCTGTCGACGCGATCGAACACGAAGTTGGCCAGCGCATTAACGCGTGGGTTCTGGAACGGGCCGACGGAGTGACCAATCAGATAGATCGGTTTTTTCGCCATCAGCGCACACAGCGCGTGATCAAACTGGGTCACACCGTACAAATCGACGAAGAACGACCCGCCAACCTGAATAATCGCATCATACTTCGCCAGGCTTTCGGTAAACGCTTTCAGATGTGGCGGCACGGCGAACGACTTGTACAGGCCGCCCTTGCCCAGATGCGCCATCATAATGTCGGGCATCAAGCGGTTCGCAACTTTACGCTTAAACGAACCGACCAAACCTTTGGCTGACTTGCTATTGTGCAGAAACAGCGAATCCTGCTGAATATCCTGCTGGAGCAAATAACCGGAGCTGGTTGGATAACGGCTAATCACATCAATGTCTAAATCACTGCGAGCAGACTTCATTGAATCAATCAGTCCACGAAGAATCGCGCCATCCCCACGATTCCCACACGTATGGTTACCCACCAATAAAATTTTCATAACAACTCCGAATGAATTTTTTTAATTCTGCAAGCCGCCCAGATCCGCAACGGGCAAAATGAACTCTGTTTAAATAACTGCAATACGGGATAACGCACCCAAAGGGTCCTGCTCCTGTTAAGACCGGCCGCCTCCTTTATGGCGGCCGTCATGCATCGGTGATAACTGAATCTGTTACGACTTGATGGCGAAGTAAGGCAGCGCAACCTGTTTACCGTTAATCACCACCGAGACAAAACCTTCCGGCTTGCTGGTATCAACCTGATCGGCCGACAGCGGCCGCGACGCCATCAGCAGGTCGCCCTGCTCGTTGGCACCGACGCCGGCTTTGCCGTTGTGCAGGCTGAAACGCTGCGGTGCCCGTTTGGTGGCATCGCCGGCTGGCGGATTACCAGGCTGCATCCGGGCATTCACCCGCGCGCAGCGTCCGGTGACAAAACGGTCTTTACCGGTAGTTTTCACCAGCACCGCAGCCGCCGGGGTCCAGCCCGCCAGTTTGATAAAGATCCGTACGTCGGTGTCATGCTCAGCCACATAGCGCACGTCGACCACCGGCGAACTGCCTTCTGCAGACCAGCTCGCTTCCGAGCGCCCTTTCTTGCGCTGAACGTGGATCACCGCGCGGCCACCGGTGGTTTTGTCGCTGATCAGGTTCATCAGCGGCTGATCGCCACTGCCGTTGCTGAACTGCGCCTGACCAAAAATTTCAATCTCCCACGAATCACCCACCGTCGGTGAGTAGAGGCTGCCGAGATCGAACCAGGTTTCCTGATTGGTGTTGTTCTCTAACCGCCAGCGCGAGGTGATGTAGTTGTACTTCAGGCTGCCATCCAGCGCGACGCCGTACGACTCAACGCGGGTTGAGCCCATCTCCCAGATGCTGAGCAGACGATCGCCCTGGCTGGAGTTGTCAATCCAGCTGCCTGACTGCAGGCTGGTCTGACGCATATTGAGTCGGGTGTTGTGTGCGATCAGCGGATTCTTACAATCCTCAAGGCTCAGCGCATCGACGATCCACTGACCGTTCGAGATGTCGCCCGGGTTGTCGCAGTGCTCAATCCAGCCGTTGTGAATAATCGACTGACCGCAGCGCGGCAGGTTCAGTACTTTACCGCCACGGCAGTGCTGGGCATTGAAGTTAGATAACTCAATCGCGGTACTGTGGTCCCACTTGCCCTGCTTCTGCCCTGACCAGCCGGATTTGATCACGTCGCCGCTGCAGCGCGAGGCGTACCACTGGTCGATTTTACAATCCAGCGTGTCCTGCAGGCTGATGGCGGTGCCGCCGACAAAATTGAAACGCAGGCAGGCGCCACGGAAGTACTGACCGCCAGGACAGGTATTGTGGAAGAAGCCCTGTTTGTTCGGGTTCTTGTCACTGTTACCGTTGAAAATCAGGTTGGAAAGCTCAACCCGGCGCGCATTCATCGAGAAGATGAACTCTGACTTACCGTCAGAGACCACGGTAGTGGCCGGGAAATAGCCGAAGTTGACCATCGCGCCTGACACGCGGAAGAAGTTGAGATATTTATCGCCAAAGTCGCAGACTGAGACAAAAAAGGTCCCGGCCGGGAACTGGACGCAGATTTGCTGGTTAGCCTGCTGCGACCAGGTAAACATCGCCATGATCGCCGGCGCGGTGTCGGTTTTGCCGTCGGCAATCGCACCGAAATCAAACAGGGTTAAGCGGTTGAAATCCTCAACCACCCGACGCCAGTGGAAACCCTGGCCGGCAAAGTTAACGCCGCCATCATCCTGCGCTGGCTGGAAGCTGCCGACAAACTCGCCGCCGCCGACTTCGAAGCCGTCGTGCCAGCTTTTCAGCTTCACTTTGGCCCCTTCGAACAGCGGACGGGTTTTACGTAACTCTTCCACTGACGGAATTTCACCAATCAGCTGGTAACCGGCCGGCTGCGCCAGACGCTGGCTGAAATCAGCCGCGCCAGGACGGCTGACGTCGGTGATGTTAAACAGCATCTGGCCGTTATTGTCTTCAACCGCCATCGAGTGCGACGGATCGGCGATCAGTGCCGCATTGTCTTTAATAAACTGCGAAAAATTGCCTTTATTCAGCGCCACCGGCTGGGAGATCTGCGACACTTTGCCGCTGGCATCGCGCAGGTAGACCGGGATCTGGTTGCCCGGTTTGCTGGCGTCGGTGCCAGCTTTACCGATCCACAGTTTGCCTTCAAAGCCCTGCCAGAACTGCGGCGGCATGGCGTAAACGTTTTCCGGCGTCAGGATCGGCACATCACCTTTCGGTACATCGGTGGCATCGACCGGCTTCAGGGCGATACCGTTACTTTTAGCAGCGTAGCTGGAAAAGGTGCTCACGGAGAGAGCCCCCACCAGAGCGGAGGCGGCGGTCTGTAAAACTTCTCTTCTTTTCATGCATCAATTCCCGTAGTCAATAAGGCCGGATAATCGGCCATGGCGGTGTCCCTGAGGCACGTCGCAAGGGTGCTTTTCCAGCACCGAATTACACCAACGCCAGCCAGCTTTGCTTGATTTGATTACCGTCGAATTTCAGCGCGGTCTGTTTTGTTTTTTCGCTCATGGCATAGAACAGGGCGTCATCGCTGGCGAGTTGTTCCATCCGCGCCAGAAAGGTGCTTTTGTCATTCATCGGCACCAGGAAGCCATCTTCACCGTGATTGATGATCTCCTGCGGTCCGGTCGGGCAGTCATACGCCACCACCGGCAAAGACCAGGATTTGGCTTCCAGCAGCACCAGCGGCAGGCCTTCATAGCGAGAGGTCATCAGCGCCATGTCGCTGTCGCGGTAGTAATCGTTAATGTTGCTGACCTTGCCGACAAAGTTCACGCTGTCGGTAATGCCCAGCACCGCAGCCTGATCGTGCAACTGCTGACGCAGTTCGCCGTCACCAGCAATCACCAGCGTCCAGTCAGGATGGGAACGGGCAAAGTCGCGCCAGATATCCAGCAGCAAATCGAAGCCCTTCTGGTTATCCAGACGTCCCACGGCCAGCGCCTGACGATGACGCGTCTGGCGTTGATAACCTTTGTAGACCACCGGATTCGGGATTTGCTTGCTGGGAATGCGCCAGCGGTTGAACACCTGATGATCTTTATCGGTCAGAACAATCACGCGGTCGTAGTAGCGCAGCAGCAGAAACTTGAGGAACTTGATCGGTTTGCTGAAGGAGTTAATGGCGATATGTTCGCAGGCGTAGGCTTTGCCACGCTTTTTCTTCATCGCCAGCAGGTTCCAGAAGGCGAACATCACGCTGAGGCGACCCATGCTGATCAGGAAAACGGTGTCGAAACCCTCTTCATGAATGCGGGCCACCGCGCTCTTAATCGGGTTGCTCTGCCCTTCAAAGCTGACGATCTGTTTGACGTGCTCAAACGGATAGAAGGTTTTTCCGCTGCCTTCCAGCGAGTAAATGGTGACGTCGTGCGTTTCGCCAAGACATTCTGACATGAAGTTACAGATGTTCTCGGTGCCCGCATACGAGTAGGCATCTTTGATCACCAGGACGATTTTTTTCATGAAACGCTATCCACCTCAAATAATAAAGACAATCCTGCCGATTGGCTTAACGATGCTTCAGGGTAAACAGCACGCCATTCACCATATACCAGCCGTAATAGTAATAGATTTTTAAAGGATTGTTTTTATAGATAATTCTTAATAATTCGAGGTGCCATTTCGCCGCTTTGTTCTTATTGCGGGAAAGGGAATCACCTAATTCGTAATAATTGACCAGAATGGTCTGAATCACGCGTGCCTGCTGATAGCGGGTGAACAGTTCATACAGGAAAAGGAAGTCTTCGTGACCCTTACGCTGGAAGAAGATGCCCTCTGGCGGACGACGGAAACAGACCGACGAGAAGCAGACGCGATACTGCTTCTTAACGAAGTTCTCCTGCTGCAGATAGGGCTTGCTGTAGGTAATATCGTGGTCAGCGTTGCGGGTTTTGTAGTGATATTCGGTGATGACAAAGTTGTCACCCGCGGCGATTGCCGCCACCTGCTGCGCCAGCTTGTCAGCGTGCCATTCGTCGTCACTGTCGAGAAACGCGATGATCTCTTCGCTGGCGGCCCGCAGCCCGACGTTACGGGTTTCGGCGGCGCCCATGTTGACGGCGTTGTCCAGAATGGTAATGCGCGGGTCCTGACACTGTTCCCGCACCCAGGCGAGTGAATCGTCGGTCGACTTATCGTTGATCAGGTAAAGGTGCCAGTCGGCATAACTTTGATTGATAACCGATTGCACGGCGCGTAATACCGTCTGACGTGCGTTATACATAGGCATGACAATGCCGACGGTTCCAACGTGATTATTCATCTTTAACCCAGAATAATAAGCAAAATAGAGAGAGAGCTGCTCCTGGCATCAGGAGCAAAGAGAAGCTGGCTGCGCATCAGGAGAGCGCTTTTTCACCGCCAAAACGCGCCCGGACCTTGTCTTTGACCCGGTTCATAAAGTAAGCGCGATTGTCCTGGTTGGTGAGGAAGAAGTAGCGGGCAAAGGTCAGGCTCGCCATCAATCCCTTGCCGTCCATCTTGTAGCGCAGCGGCAGCTTAAAGGCTTTGTAGGTGTGGATGTCACGCGGGGTCAGGTGCGGTTTCATTGCGTCGAGCCAGAACATCGAGTAATTCACCGACTCGCCTTTGTGTTTCGAGCCGAACTTCGTCACCAGATGGTAGTTGGCCAGCGGCGCAGCGATCATCACGAACTCATAGCCCATGCGATCGGCACGAATGCAGAAGTCGTAATCCTGATGGCGGATATAGCGGGTATCGAACTGAATTTTTGCCGCATCTTCGCGCTTCAGCACGATGGTACTGGTCTGGATAAAGCCGTAGCAACCGAACAGGTACTCTGCCACGGTTTCATTTTTACCCGGTGGCTGCATCGGCATCACTTTCAGAAAAGCGCCATCCTGATAGATGTTCACCTGGCTGAAAATCACCACGTTCTGCTTGCCCTGGGCCTCCAGCTGAGCAATTTTTTCGCTCACCTGACGCAGCTTATCGGCGTGCCACTCATCATCGGCGTCGAGGAAACTGACGTAATCGCCGGTTGCCAGCTCAATACCTTTGTTGCGCGCGCCTGCGCCGTTGAGTTTAACCTCGGAGAGCACCAGGTTAATGTTCAGGTCCTGATAGCGCTCGCTGCGCACCACTTCAGCCAGAGCGGCCGCATCGGCGGACTTATCATCAACGATGATCACTTCAAAATTGCGATACGTCTGCGCTTTAACGCAATCCAGCGTCGTCACAATCGATTCTGACGCATTATAAGCAGGAATTACGATGGAGAAGCGAATGTCCTTCATTGCCAGCACCTCATTAAAAACAGTTCCAATTTCAAAGATATAACGTTTGGACGTAGCAGGGTAACCGGTGATGTCCTAATTTGTCGGCGAGGTTTCGATCGCCACTTTTTTCTTATTGCTGCTGCCGATGAACGGTTTTTCCACATACAGATAAGTCAGCTTCGCCACGTAAAACGACACCACAAAAAACAGCGTGGAAAGCGCGGTATAAAGAACAAAATCGTGCTGCAGCGAAGGCAGCGGCAGCTGCTTAATGAAATAGAGCACCACGCCGTGCATCAGATAGAGGCTATAACTCACTTCGCCAACCGACATCAGGGTCTTATTTTCCAGCAGGCCAAAAAGCGCATTGCCGCTGCTGACGATGAAAAACACCAGCGCCAGGCAGCAGAGAAAGATCAGGTAGAAGAACTCGCTGCTGGTAAAGAACAGCGCCACCACGGCGAGCACAATCGCCAGCCCCGCAGCCCGAGCTGAGTTGCGGCCCGCTACCCAGCGGTCGCGGTACTGCCAGGCCAGATAGCCCATCGCGAACCCGAGCACCGGACGGGGATCGGTATAGGCGGTGCCCCACAGCCGCAGCGCCACCGCAATCACAAAAATCACCCCAATCGACCCGAGGATCAGCAGCGTTTTGTAGCGGCCGCCGGTCACGCGATTAAGCAGGTAATTCAGCGGAATCGACAGATAGAGCAGCCATTCCAGCCGCAGCGTCCATTCGACGCCAGAGTTAACATTGGCGGTCATAAACGACCCGATGTGGTAATTGCCGACAAACAGCAGCCACAGCATCGCCTGCTTCAGCGACGTCAGGTCCGGCACCAGGTCGCCCTGTAACCAGCCAATCGTCATCACTACCAGTCCCGAAAACCAGAACATCGGCACGATGCGGCGCAGGCGCGATTTCATCAGTTTGTGGGTCAGCTCGCCGGGCGTCAGACCGTCGTTATCCAGCCAGCGGTAAAACAAAAAGGCGGAGATCATAAAAAACAGCGCCACGCCAAACTTGCCGCTGTTGACAAAAAAGTTGCCCTGCGAAATCAGGGAAAAATAGTCTTTATCAAATATCCAGTCATGATCGCGTGCGTAGACATAATGCGCGAAGTGCGAAAAAGCCACGATGCTGGCCAGCAGCGCACGCAATCCGGAGATGCTTTTAATCCCGCTTTCGTTGTAAATGCCACGATGGAAAGAGAATGCGCGCAATACCAGCAGCGCCAGTCCCAGTGAAAGCACCATCATCAGTACGTACATTCCGCCCTGCTCCTGAAGTCCATAAAATCATTAAGTTAGCTGGTGGTTTTAAACACGCTGTCAAATTGCTGGCTTAGCAGCTCAAAAGTTTGTTCAGCTTTCTTTTTATAAAGTGTTTTGGTCGGGTGAATACAGTCGGCAGACATTTCGCTGCGCCAGTCATCCTGCTGCTTAATCAGCTGATACTGACGAACAATCGGCACCTGCTGCTGCTGCGCCACCTGGTTCAGCTGCCAGACGTAAGGCCAGACGTTCCAGCGCTCGGCCCGTCCACACAGCGGATTCGGCTGTTGCAGCACCACCTGCTTATGATGCGCTCGGGCGGTTTTAATCAGGCTGGTCAGGGTACGATTAAAATCCTCAGGACTTTCTGCCCCGGCCGGCCGGTTTTTCGCCGAGTAGATGCGCGCATCGTTAATGGCGTAATTGATCAGGATGATACGCGCATCGGACTGCGCCATGCGCTGCTCCCAGCTGACCGGCGACCTGATCAGCTCAGTGAGCTGGGCACCGGGCGAGCCGTGATTCTCGATGCGCACCGCCGGACCATATTTCTGCTGCAACATCTGCTGCAGGTAGCTGATTTCGTTCTCTTTGCTGATGATATTGCGGCCGCCTGACGAGGTCACACCGGCGGTGGTGGAATCGCCATAGGCCGCGATAACAATCGCGGCCGGCGCGCTCGCCGCCTGTACCAGCAGCGGCGAAGCGATCAGCAACAGCGGCAGACAGCGTTTCATCGTCAGCCCCCGTTTCATCAGTGAACCAGTTTAAATTCGCGCGCCACCTCGTACCCCACCACAGCCTGTTTCAGGGAGATGGTGTTGTAGTAGAGGTAGTACATCTGGAAGAAGACAAACATGGCAAACATCGCCGGCTTCCAGACCCGTTTCGACTGGTAGATCAACAGCGTCAGAATAATCGGCTCCACCTGCAACAGGTAGTTCGACAGACGCGCGCCGGAGGAGTAGTTGTAGAAGAAGATCCTGATGCCGCCGCCGATGGCAAAGGTGATGATCAACAGGTAGTTCATCCGCCAGGCATCGTAGTTATCGCGCTTGAGCTGGTTGCTCAGCATGAAATAAACAAAGATGAACACCAGCGCGACGTTTTTCAGGTTGGAGACCGAGAAAACGCTACCGGTGGTGGCCGCGGACGAGTTGTCGTTGTTGTAGTTGGCTGCCCTCTCCCCGAGTGCCCCGAGGTGACCGGCGATGATCGAGACGAAGCCCATTCCCCCGACTTTGGAGGCCGGAATACTCAGCACGATAATCACAATCGGCCACCAGCGGCGTTCACGCATGAACAGGAACGGGATCAGCGTCACCACCATCACGGCGGTGTTGTGACTGAGGAATGACAGCACAAAGAAGCCGGTCGCCAGCCAGTAGCGCTTCAGGTAGAGCGCCCAGATCACCCCAAGGAACAGGGCCGAGCTGAGACCAAAGCGAATCTGGTTCATATCTTTGTTAATGAAGATATGCGCCGAGTAGAGCGCCAGCGCCATCACCGGGTACGGCGACATCTTTTTAAAGAAGATCGCGTTGGTGCCCACCGCCAGGATCGAAAAAACGAACAGGAAGGTGCTGGCGTTATGGGAAATCAGGCTGGTCAGGGTGGCGATAGCAAAAATCAGCGGCTCGTAGCGGAAGAACGCCACGGTATTGAAGAAGCCGTTGACCTGAATACGCCGGATAAAATCTTCAAAGAAGTTGCGGTATTGGTAGTCATCCATCCCGGTGCCGAGACCGCGTATGCCGCCGAACACAATCAGCGTTACGGTCGCGATGCAGAGCAGATACGTCAGAAGATGGTTGGTTCGTTCGTCTTTTTTCAGCAGGAGTTCAACCAGCGAAATCACCAGTAAAAACCCTGATACATACCAATATGGAGCCATGGTGTGATTCCTTAATTCCACAAGTTCTCATGCCAACAGTCGGCGACGCTGATTGCCTTCCCGGCTGACGTCTCAGCGTGCCCGGCGCGCCGGCCCTTCAGGGCGTGCGACAGGCTGATGCCATGCTGGTGATGAATTCTGTTGAGTGACGCTCGCCATGCGATTTATACCTTCATCGCTTTTGTTGGTTATATACAGAATCACCTGTGTAAATTGATGCGTGTCGTCATTCAAAGGTGCGATAAAAAGGGGCGGTCAGACCGCCCCTGCAACTCAGTGATTAGCTTTTGGTTGGTTTACCGTATTCGTAATCGTAATAGTCATAACCATAGCCATACGCATTGGCTGCTTTACGCACCACGGCGTTGAGGATCACACCTTTAATCTCAATACCGTTCTGGGCAAAGCGTTTGAAGCTGACATCCACTTCTTTAGTGGTGTTGGTTTCGAAACGCGCCACCATCAGCGAGGTGCCGGCCAGCTTACCGATAATTGACGCATCGGTAACCGCCAGAATCGGTGGCGTATCGATTAACACCAGGTCGTAGTTCTTGCTCGCCCAATCCAGCAGCTCACCCATACGACGATGCATCAGCAGTTCAGACGGGTTCGGCGGAACCTGGCCACGAGGCAGGAAGTCGAAACCGTAAACGCCCTGCTGAATCAGCGCCGGGCTGAACTCAGTTTTACCGGACAGCACGTTGGAGAGACCCGATTTGTTTTCCGCGCCCAGCAGTTCGTGGGTATAACCACGACGCATGTCGCCATCGATAAACAGCACGCGCTGACCCGCTTTCGACACCAGAGTCGCCAGGTTGGCACAGATAAAGGTTTTACCAATACCCGGGCTGGCACCGGTGATCATCAGGATGTTGTTTTTGGCTTCCATCATCGCGAAGTGCAGGCTGGTACGCAGGCTACGAATCGCTTCGATGGAGAGGTCAGTCGGGTTACCCAGCGCCAGCAGCGTTTCGTGCGGATCGGTTTTCACCTTGTTACCGCGACGCGCCAGGGCTTCGGTGTCCTTCTTACGCTGCCACTCTGACAGAGGAACGCTGGCGTAGACATTCATGCCCAGCTCTTCCAGCTGATCCGGGTTTTCAATGCCGTGATGCAGCAGCGCTTTCAGCAGTACCAGGCCGACCGACACGAACAGACCTAACAGCAGGCTGGCGGCGATAATCAGCAGTTTCTTCGGTGCTACCGGCGAGTTAGCGGTTTCGGCGCCATCAATGATGCGAACATCACCTACGGTGCTGGCTTTGCTAATGCCCAGCTCTTGCTGACGGTTCAGCAGCTGCATGTAGATCTCCTGACCGGACTGCACGTCACGGGTCAGACGCAGGATTTCCTGCTGAGTCTGTGGCATACCAGAGATTTTCTTGTTCAGCTGTGCCTGCTCACCTTCCAGCGTTTTGCGTTTTTCCAGCAGCGCGCGGTAAGTCGGGTGATCTTTGGTAAACAGCTGAGACACTTCAGCTTCACGGAACGTCAGTTCGTTCAGCTGGCTCTGCACGCTGACCGAAGAGTCGAGTGCTGATTTCGCTTCCAGTGACAGGTCAACCGATTCGTTCTGACGACGGAAGGTGTTCAGCTTGTCTTCCGCTTCATCCAGTTTGGCGCGAACCTGCGGCAACTGGGTGCGTAAGAACTCCAGGCTCTTCTCTGCCTGCTCAGACTTGCGCTCAACGTTCTGCAACAGATAGTTGTTGACGATCTGGTTCAGCACTTTGCTGATCTGCTCTGGATCTTCACCCAGATATTCCAGGCCCAGCACGCCAGTGTCTTTACCTTTGTCAGCAACGGTCAGGTTAGACAGGACCGAACGGATCGCCTGCAGGTTGTTCAGCTTGGTCACGGTGAAGCTGGTGCCTTCATCGGCGTGAATCTCGCTCACCAGCATGGTGATGTCGCCGTGCGACTCCAGCTGACCCACTTTACCTTTGAACAGCTCATCGCCATCTTTCGACACGGTGTAGCTGTCCGGACCGGTTACTTCCAGTTCAACGTTACGCTTGTCGATAGTGCGTGGGATTTCCAGCCGCGAAATCGCGATGTTTGACGGCTTGTTGCCCATCAGGCGTGACAGACCTTTACCGATTACCGGGAAGTAGTTCTGCTCAACCACGGTATCCAGACCCAGATCGTCAACGGTTTTGCCGATCACCATGCGCGATTCAAGAATCTCGATTTCAGTATCTGAAGCAGGTGTCGGTGGCAGAATGCTGTCCAGTTCGTTCAGAACGGTGCTGGCATTCTTCTGCTCAACCTGGACTAAGGCATCGGCGCTATAAATCGGTGTCGCAAACAGTGTGTAGAGCGTGCCCGCCAGCATAAAGAAAGCGGTAACGGCAACAATGATCCAGCGATGATCAATAAGCTGTCCCACAAGATGCGCCAGATCCCATCCATTCGAATCCTCTCCCGGCGCGGTTCTAACCTTGTTTTTTATATTCATGGATAATCCCAACTATCGGCTTAATACGTTGACCCATTTCTGGGTAGCGTTTTCCAGTAACCCGTAAACCTCTTCAAAGGCCTCACGGCTTTTTCTGTACGGATCCGCAATTTCTTTCTGATTGAGCCAGTGCCCAAGCAGCATGGTTTTGCCACGCGCGGCCGGGTCAATGCGGTTCACCTGTTCAATCTGACGCTTCTCCATCACCAGAATCAGGTCAACGTTGCGGCACATTTCTGCCGTCAGCTGTTGTGCCTGATGTCCTTCCAGCGACAGGCCATGTGCGGCCGCTACGTCGCTGGCGGTCTGATCGGCCGGACGCCCTACCAGGGCACCCAGACCGGCAGAACTGACCCGGATATTGGGAAGCGCGCGTTTAAACAAGCGCTCTCCGGTTGGAGAGCGGCAGATGTTGCCGACGCAAACGACTAACACGGACGTAATCATGGTGAAACCTTAGTTTGACCAGTTGCGGATACGCAGTGCGCTCTCGCTCACATCGTTGATACCCGCAATGGTTGGCAGTAATTGCGAGATCACACGGTTCCAGCGCGTAAGCGGCGTGGAGGTGACATAGACGATGTCGTACGGTTCCAGTTGGAATTCAGTACCCATGACCATTGATGCCGCATCTTTGGTATTCAACTGATAGATGTTGGCAATCTTGTTGCGATCGGTGCCGCGCAGTGGACGGATAACGAACACGCCGGTAGCGTCAGAGGTGGTTTGATCCATCCCGGCCGCATTGCCCAGCGCTTCAGCCAGCGTCATGCCGCTGCGATCCATTTTCAGGGTCGCCTGCTGCTTCACTTCGCCCATCACAAACACTTTCAGATCGTCATTACGCGGAACGTAAAGGATATCGCCTGGATAGAGCAGATGGTTCTGGCTCAGATCGCCGTTCTGCATCAGAGCCTGCAGTGAGACGCGCTGTTCGCGACCGTTGTGCGTCAGCACCACGTTGCGCCAGTCTGCATCCGCTGCCAGACCGCCTGCGGCGTTGATGGCATCCAGAATCGTCAACGGTACGTTGGTAATCGGCTGCTGACCTGAAGTGGTCACCGAACCGGTCACGTAGGTCTTCTGCGATTTGAACGAGGCGATGCTGACATCTACCTGCGGGCTTTCGATGTACTGCGCCAGGCGACGGGCGATTTCGTTACGCACTTCACCTACGGTACGGCCAGCTACGCGGACTTTACCAATGTATGGGTAGAAAATCGTACCATCGGAATGTACCCAGTTACCGGTGTCGCTGGCGCTACGGTACTGACCGGCCGGCGTGGTTAACTCAGGGTGATCCCAGACGGTCACGGTCAGCACGTCGCCGATGCCGATACGGTATTCATAGTTCTGAATTTCGTTCTGCAGAGAAGGGTTCGCCTGAGCCACCAGAGGCTTAGGACGCATTTTCTCTACCAGCGTTGGGGTTAACGGAAAGACGTTGACGTACTTATCGATGTCAAAGTTGCTGTCCTGCTGCTCGATGACATCTTTTCCCGATGTGGAAAGGCGCTGACCTGGTTCGATCGTACACCCGCTAAGAAAAGTGGCAGATACCAGCAAGGGTATCAATTTCATTTTGATTGTAATCATTTAGATCTTCGCTATCAGTTATTGATTGATAGAGGCGAATACGCCGCTGTGTAAGCGTCCAACAAAAAGTAAAACTAACTTAATTAAGCACTGAACCTGTCGTTCATTATCCTTTGCTCCAATTGTTATAAGTAGTAACCATCCATCAGGGCGGAATAACAGTAGCAGAGGATTACGCAACGGTAATGACAATCTACTTTCTCCCTGACGATGGCCGCTAACAACGACACGCCTGACAACGGCACCGAACCACGAGAGCGCGCGGTTAACGCGCTCTTATCGCCTCACAATCAATACGCACCGTCTCGCTTCAACACCACACCGACTGTTTTAAACAGAATGGCGATGTCATTCCACAGTGACCAGTTTTTCACGTACCACGAGTCGAAATAGACGCGGGTTTCGTAGTCAACATCATTACGACCGCTGACCTGCCACAATCCCGTCATGCCTGGCTTTGCCATCAGGTAATAATCAACATCACCGGCATAACGACAGAGTTCATCTTCAATAACCGGACGGGGACCGACCAGGCTCATGTCGCCGCGCACCACGTTCCACAGCTGCGGCAACTCATCAAGACTGGTTTTACGGATAAAATGGCCCACTTTGGTGATGCGCGGATCATTTTTCAGTTTGAAATCTTTGTCCCACTCCGCGCGCGCCACCGGGTCGGTACGCAGCACTTCTTCCAGCACTTCTTTAGAATTAATCACCATCGAGCGGAACTTCAGGCATTTGAATTTACGGCCATTCATGCCAACACGCTCGTGTCCATAAATCGGTGGTCCACCGTCACGGCCGACCAGGAAACCCAGCACCAGCAGCGCCGGCATCAGCATCAGAATAATCGACAGGGCACCGACAATATCAAAGGCGCGCTTCAGGAAACGCGAGGTGCGTTTCGCCAGATTGTTCTGTACGCGTAAAATCATCACTTCGTGACTGAAGATATACGCCATATCGGTGCCATACAACGGCACGCCGCGTAATGTCGGGATGACCGATACCGAACGACAATTGTGCATCGCCAGCGATTTCAGCCACTTATCACGGTACTGGCTCTGCTCGAACTCTACCGCCACGATAAACTGGGTTTCGCTGTTGGTCAGGCTCCACAGCTCCTGCTCATCACGCAACACCGGTACGCCGTCGAGAATGCTCTGCGGACAGGTGCCATCCACGTCGTAGAAGGCGATAACGTCAAAACCCATCACCTCTTCGCTCTGCAGAGCCTGCCAGGCTTCGTGGGCATTTTTGCTGCTGCCGATAATAATGGTCTGCTTTTTCCACATCCCGTAATGGTTAAGCACCCGCTTAGAAAGCGCGCGGCAGGTCGGGATGAAAATAAGCGCCAGTACCCAGGTCAGTAACCAGACAAAACGCGACATCTGCCACTGCGACAATGCGGTAATCGACAGATCAATAACCGAGAATATAAGAATGGTACGAAAAATTTCTTTTAATTCGAACCAGAAAGGTTTGCGGTATGTATAGTGGCGCAGCCTTACCCAGAACCAGCCAATACAAATTACTGACAGGCAGATGTGGGTGGCAATTTTTAAATTCATTTCTTTTTCAGAAATATCTGCCAGTGGCGAATCAGACTGCATATTAATTAGCATCATCGCCACAAAGAACGCTGCGTTGAAACAAATTAAGTCTGAGCAAGCCAGCATTAATTTGGTGATAAGACTTTTAAACGTAAATTCTGTATCGCGCATATTTAACTCTTTATTTTATTTCCTTAAACCCGCCACGTCTCTCACCTGTATATTTATTGAGCGGTATAAATTCTCAGGGCTGAGCCGTTTCTGAGGGGAGCTCCTGCGGCCTTTACGCCAACGATCTTAACCATAAAACCAGCATTATTGTGATTAATTCCAACAGATTACTCTGACTTTAATCGACCTTAACGGCGCTCATTTAATAAACGATAAACGCGATTCAGGCACGCTACCGCCCTTGGCTGTCGCTGCCAATACCGCTGTCATCATTCATATTGCTCTGCACGGGGCGTCGTATTGACGCTTAATGCATCAGTTATCGGACGAGATCACAATTCACAACATTTGACGTCGATGGGTCACGCGAATTACGACATGGGCGCAGACTTTTGCAAACTCGTTGCTATACTAGTTATTACTGGCTTGTTTACAAGTAGGCCCCGCCATCCCTGGACTATTTTAGGAAAAAGACTACCAGCCATTAGTATTGACGCCACAGCAGCAGTGCAATCCTTTCTTCATAATTCAGATTAATGCCATGTCGCCATTAGGATAAATCGCATAAGCAATACAGCGGGATATCCCTGCATTTGAAAATATTACCCGTCATCTGTGCTGCTAACTCAGTGTGGATTTAATCAAATCATCTTCAACGCAGAGACAAAATTATTGCGGCTAAATTGCTGCCAGCGGTTGCTCACCGCCGGTTCCGGCATTTGTACCGGGCGTCACACTCCACTATCATCAGACAAAATTCAATTAAAGACATTCAGGTGAATAACGCATGCTGGAGGTTATTGCAGATCCGTCGCTGTGGGCAGGATTAGTCACGCTAATCGTTCTTGAACTGGTTTTGGGCATCGATAACCTGGTGTTCATCGCCATTCTGGTTGAGAAGCTGCCTGCGACGTTGCGCGACCGTGCCAGGGTGATTGGCCTGCTGCTGGCGCTGGTCTGCCGTTTACTGCTGCTGGCCTCGCTCTCCTGGCTGGTTACGCTGACCCAACCGTGGGTGACGCTGGCCGGTCACGCGTTTAGCGCGCGCGATCTGTTACTGCTGTCAGGCGGGATTTTCCTGCTGTTTAAAGCCACAACGGAGTTAAATTCGCGCCTAGAAGGCCATGATGATGACGCCGGTCAACAAAAAGGCGGCGCTAAATTCTGGCCAGTGATAGCGCAAATCGTGGTTCTGGACGCCATTTTCTCGCTCGATGCGGTGATTACGGCAGTCGGAATGGTGAATGATTTACCGGTGATGATGATTGCGGTGACCATCGCCATCCTGCTGATGCTGCTGGCCAGCAAACCCCTGACCCGCTTTGTCAACAGTCACCCGACCATTGTCATCCTCTGCTTAAGCTTTTTACTGATGATCGGCTTCAGCCTGGTGGCGGAAGGCTTTGGCTTTGCGATTCCGAAAGGCTACCTCTATGCCGCCATCGGCTTCTCGGTGCTGATTGAGGCGCTGAATCAACTGGCGCAGTTTAACCGTCGTCGGGTGCTCTCGGCTGGCCGGCCGTTACGTCAGCGCACTGCCGAAGCGGTACTGCGACTGCTGCGCGGCGAGGCGGAACCGGCAGAGCTGGATGTCAAAACCTCCTCACTGATTGCCGACAGTGACGCCACGATGCTGTTCAACCGCCAGGAACGGGTGATGATTGCCCGGGTGCTGGGACTGGGACAGCGCCACGTTAACAGCATTATGACTTCGCGCCACGACGTTGAGCATATCGACCTGAGCGACGATCCGGCTGAGATCATGGCGCGCCTTGACCGTAATCAGCATACCCGGATTCTGGTTACCGACCACTCCAGCGAACCGCTCGGCGTGGTTCACGTTATCGATCTGCTGCATCAGTCGCTGCATAACAACTCCCTCGATTTGCGGGCGCTGATTCGCCAGCCGCTGGTGTTTCCTGAACGCCTGACGCTGCTTCAGGCGCTGGAGCAGTTTCGCCAGGCGCATACCCATTTTGCCTTTGTGGTGGATGAGTTTGGATCGGTTGAGGGGGTGGTCACCCTGAGCGACGTGATGGAGACCATTGCCGGTAATCTGCCGAATGAGGCGGGCGAAACCGACGCGCGCTACGATATTCAGGTTCAGGGCGAAAACCACTGGATCGCCAACGGGCATATGCCGCTGGATGACCTGGCGCTGTATGTGAAATTACCGCTGGAAGCACAGCGGGATTACCATACGCTGGCTGGCTTACTGATGGACCGGCTGCAACATATTCCGCAGGAAGGGGAAGAGGTGCAGCTGGGTGACTATCTGTTGCGGACGCTGCAGGTAGAAAATCACCGGGTGCAGAAAGTTGAAATTCTGCAACAGCCGGCGATGGACTATCAGGTCTGAGGCGCTGCGCCGGTTACGGGCGCAGCAGCTTCTGCATATTCTGTTTATTGTCGCTTTCCGGCTGACGCTCGATCCATTTGTCTAACCGCGACTTCGCCTCGTTCTGCAGCCGGTCGCGCAATACCTCATCCACCGGCAATGAATATTGCAGATCGTTCCAGCTGCCGTACATCCGCAGCGGGATTGGTTGATCGGAGAGCGCGGCCACCAGCTCTTCATCGCCTTTCCAGCCGCTGATCTTCAGCCCCAGCGTCACGTCGAGCTGCTGCTGCACCATGTTCACTTTGCCCTCTCCCTGCAGCGCCAGATGCTGACCGTTGCCGCTCAGCTGGCTGAAGCTGAGTTCGCCGCGGTTCAGCGCCAGCTGGCCGCTGATCTGATCGATGCCCTGATCCGGCTGGTCGTCGCTGCTGACGCGATTACTGGCCCGCGCCACCGCGCGGCGCACCATCTGCTGCAGATTGAGCTGTGCCAGTTTGAGATGGCTGGCGCTGATCGCCGCCCTGCCCTGCCAGCTGCGCTTCGCCTCTGCCACGCTCAGCGTGTCACCCGCCAGGTTGCCGTTCAGGCTCACCGTTCCCTGCAGGCTTTCCGGCAGTTCAAAAGCTTTAAGCAGCGGCTGAATGTCAATCTGACTCAGCGCGGGCTGCAGGCTGACGTGGGTCACTGGCTGGCGGATATCAATGCTGCCCGGAATCGAGAAACTCCCCTGCCCCAGACTGCCTTTCAGGGTGTTAAGCGTCATCAGGCCGCGTTGATTGGTGGCATCAATGGCCAGCCCGGTCAGTGGTAATCCGCGCCACAGCGCCTTATCGGCCTGCACTTTGAGCGCCAGGTCAAGGCTGTTAAGGGGTGAATCTGCGTTACTTGTCTCGCGCGGCTGCGCAATCACCGGCGAACGGGCTACCGTCGCCCGCTGTGCGCCCGGTGCGTCAGCCACCGGCGTATCGGTCAGTAAATTATCCAGATTCAGGTTACTGGCTTTGAGGTCGAGCGCCAGCCGCTGCGGCATTGCCAGACGACCATCGGCCTGACCGGTCAGGGTGCTGTCGTTGGCGGTTAGCTGCAGATTGCGCAATGCGAACTGCTGGTTATCGGCGTTCCAGTCAGCCTGGACACTCAGCGTACCTTTGATCCCCTGCGCCGGCATATCCGCACCGGAGAGGGTGTAATCGAGCTGCTCTATCTGACCGCTGAGACGATGCGGATACTGCGCCGCATCCAGCTGGCCTTTCAGGTTAACGGTGGCGTTGCGCTGATTGCGCGTCAGGCTGGAACTCAGGGTCAGCGTGGCTTGCTTACGCGCATCCTGTTCCAGATTGAGATTGAAATCGCGGAAGTTATATTCGTCGCCGCCCGGCTGTTGCCAGATCAGCAAACTGTCGGCTACCCGCAGCTGGGCGATATCAAAAGACCAGCCGGTGGACGGCGCAGAAGGCTCGGCGTTACGCGGTCCCTGCGGGGCGTTTTTCGCCGGTTGCGCGGCGCTGTCGGGCGTAACCCGCACCACCGCATTTTTCAGCATCACCTGGGTCACGCTCAGCTGATGTGACAGCAGTGGCCAGAGATCGACATCCAGTCGCATATTGTCCGCCGTCACCAGCGGCTGGCTGGCACCGGGCGCGGTCAGGCTCATGCGGCCGGCCAGAATGCTGAGCTGCGGCCAGACGTGCCAGCGCAGATCGCCGCTGACCTGAAGCTGATAACCACTGCGTTGTTCAACCTGTTGCACCATGTAGGCACGAAAGTCGTTGGGATTTACCAGCAGCACCAGTGCGGTCATTCCCGCTACGACCACCACTAACAGGATGGCCAGCGTGGTTATCACTCTCTTCATTACATCCTCAGTAAATCAGTCTTTGTCGATACGGCTCGCGTCAGCGCCCTGCTGACCACGGTATTTTGCATCTTCACGCCGGTTATAGGGACGCGCCGCCGGCCCGGAAAGCGGTTCGAAGCTCAGCGCACCGATTAACATGCCAGGACGCAGCGCCAGCGGCAGTTTTCCTGAGTTATAGAACTCCAGCACGATGCGCCCCTGCCAGCCGGGATCGATACGGTGCGCGGTGACATGCACCATCAGACCGAGTCGCGCCAGCGAAGAGCGTCCATCCAGCCAGCCAACCAGATCGTCCGGCAGCGTGACCGACTCCAGCGTGACCGCCAGCGCCAGTTCACCGGGATGCAGGAAAAAGGCTTCGCCGTCCGGCAGCACGATTTCATCGCTCATGACCCGGTCCAGCGCCGCGCTCACTTCATGTTTCGGACCACTGAGATCGATATAAGCCGCAGTGTGGCCGCTGAACGTACGGAACTGATTGCCCAGCCGCACATCGACCGTGGCACCATTAATCCGCTCGACGGGCGGGCGTGGCTCAATGGCCAGCTTGCCATTATCCAGCCAGGCTTCAATATCGCGGTCGCATAATCTCATTGCGCTAACTCCATGACGTAAGTGTAGCGAACAGGCGCCATACTGCGTGCCGCCTGTGCGCATCACATCCAGACAGACGTGAATTATTCAAAAAACTGATTGATTTTGGCTTTAAGAATATCAATAGCAATGCGGTTTTTCCCGCCGCGCGGCACAATGATATCGGCGTACTGTTTTGATGGCTCGATGAACTGCAGGAACATCGGACGCACGGTTTTCTGGTACTGGCTCATCACCGAATCCATCGAACGGCCACGCTCATTCACGTCACGCTTCATGCGGCGCATCAGGCAGATGTCGAGCGGGGTATCAACGAAAATCGAGAAATTCAGTTCCTGACGCAGACGCGCATCGGTTAACAGCAGAATGCCTTCAAGGATAATCACCTTTTTCGGCTTCAGGTGCAGGGTTTCTGCGGTGCGGGTATGTTCAACGTAACTGTAGACCGGTAACTCAATATCCTGGCCGGCTTTAACCGCCTGCAAATGCTGTAACAGCAAATCATGATCCATCGCGCTTGGATGGTCATAATTGGTTTTAACCCTCTCTTCCATGGTGAGGTGACTTTGATCTTTGTAATAAGCATCTTCCGGGATAACCCCGATATGCTCGTCACCTACCTGATCACGGATTTCACGATAGAGCGTGCTGGCAATTAAACTTTTACCGGATGCGGAAGCGCCGGCAATGCCTACAATCACGCACTGATGAGACTTGTCAGTCATACTTTTTTAAGACCTGATAACTGGAGCCTGCCACTGGTCACGCATTACGCGTCCAGATGACGGGCCGAAATGGAGAGGGTGTGTTCGCGCTAAGTATAGGGATTTCGGCGTTTTGATGCCAGAGAAATGGCGCGGGTGACTTTTCAGACTTTCTCCTTTGGACGTCACTCATTTCACCGATAAACTAAGCACACACTGTAATATAAATAAAACCGCCTGTGCGGCGCGCTCAACGCGTGTCTGCCGGGTACGATCGATCCCATCAGGAGTTGTATGCTCTGGAAGACTTTGACCTATTTTGGCGACAGCATGCTGTTGATTCCGACAGCGGTGCTTATTGCGCTGATTTTGCCGTGGAAGAGTGATAACCGCCGGACGGTGCTCTATTGGGTGGTCGCCTTTGGCCTCGCCGGACTGCTGGTCAGCCTGTCAAAAATTTTGTTCCTCGGCTTTGGTATTGGCAGCGCACGCTTTAATTTTACCGGCTTCAGCGGCCATAGCGCGATGTCCGCCACCCTGTGGCCGGTGATGCTGTGGCTGATTTCGGGCCGCTGGTCCGCCCTGTGGCGCGGTGCTGCCATTGCCGTCGGCTATATGATCCCGCTGATGGTGGGCTTCTCGCGCCTGGTGATCCACGCCCATTCCAAAAGCGAAGTGGCGACCGGCCTGCTGCTCGGCTTCACCCTGAGCACCGTCTTCCTGATTTCGCAGCGTCGTACCGCGCTCAAAGGGTTCAGCTGGCCGCAGGTTGGCGCCGCGCTGTTAGTGCCATTTGTCCTGTTAAGTCATGGCCGGGTAGCCACCACCCAGCAGTTCCTCGAACGTTTTTCCGCCAGCCTGGCCGGCCTGGAAAAGCCTTACACCCGCGCTGACCTTTTCCGCCAGTAATCAAAGGCTAACTTTCTCTGCCCGTCAATTCGCCGAATAACGGGCAACTTTGATTTCCCCCCTTTTTTCTTGACTGAATGTGCTAGCATGCTGAAAGAGAATGACTGGTGCATATTTCGCCGTTGCGGAACCCCTGCACCCTGCCGGACGTCTGCATGACCATAGAGATCCCCTACCTGCACAATCGACCGAACAAGCGCTGGATCTCTGCGCTTTTACTCGGCTGCTCGCTGTTTGTCCTGACGCTGTTCTGCCTTGAACTGATCGTGGTCAGCGGTAAAATTTCGCCCCTATGGTTTCCGACTGCCGCCATGACGGTGGTGGTTTTCCGCTGCCCGTCACGCCAGCTCCCGCTCTACCTGGCGGCCTGCGTGCTCGGCACCGCCTGCGCCAATGCAATCATCATCGGTCCGGCTCTCTCCAACATCAAATTTGCCCTGCTGAACCTGCTGCAGGCGGGTCTGGGCGGAATACTGCTGCGGGCGTTACTCGATCGCCGTGCGCCACTCAGTTCACTGCATGACTGGGCGCGACTGGTGCTGTCCGTGGGGATCGTTACGCCGGTGATCGGCGGGCTGATGGCGCTATGGGTGCTGCAGGTCAGTGGTCACGCCTCGTTTCCCTTCTTTTATACCTGGGTGATCTCCGAGATTATCGGCATGCTGGTGCTGGGTCCGATGCTGCTGTTGCTGCCGTGGCCGGTGCGCCGTACCCAGCTGCGCGAACTGCGTCTGACTGAATTCTTCCTGACGCTGGCGGTGACGCTGGTGGCCAGCTATCTGGCCCTGCGCTATCTGCCGTGGCCGTTCACCTTTATTGTGGTGATTCTGTTCTGGTGCGCCGTCCGCCTGCCTAAGCTGCAGGCGTTTGTGCTATTTTTCCTGAACGCCAGCTTTATGTCGATGCTGCTGGCCTTTGGCCTGGTCAGCGTGGTGAACAATAACAGTGCGCTGGGACCGGTCTCCAGCTGGCTGCCGTTCCTGCTGGTGCTGATCCCCAGCCACATCATGTCGCTGGTGATGGATGCGTTTCGCCGTGAGAAGAATCACATCAGCGAGAGCGAAACCCGCTTTCGTCACGCGATGGAATATTCGGCGATTGGCATGGCGCTGGTCTCCCCTCAGGGCGGCTGGCTGCAGGTGAACCATTCGCTCTGCCAGACGCTGGGCTATCCGGAAGAGGAACTGCGGCGGCTGACCTTTCAGCAGATTACCCATCCTGACGACCTCAGCAACGATTTGCAGCAGCTCAGTAAGCTGCTCAGCGGTGAGATCTACACCTACACGCTGGAAAAACGTTACTTCCGCAAAGATGGCGAGATTGTCTGGACCCGGCTGACGGTGTCGCTGGTGCGCGATCCCGCCCATCTGCCGCTCTACCTGATTGCCCAGATCGTCGATATCTCCGAGCTGAAACAGAGCGAGCAGGTCAACCGCCGGCTGATGGAGCGCATCACGCTGGCCAATGAGGCGGGCGGCATCGGCGTATGGGAATGGAACCTGCTGACCGGCGAAATGCTCTGGGACAAGCGAATGTATGCGCTGTTTGGCCTGGCACCGCACGAGTCACCCAGCTACGATTTGTGGATCCACCTGCTGCATGCTGGCGATCGGGAACATGCGGCGCTGACGGTGCAGCAGGCGATTGAACTGCGCAGCGCCTTCCATATGGAATACCGGATTGTTAACGACGACGGCCAGCGCTGGGTGCGTACTCAGGCCAACCGCATCCTGAGTAAAGAGGGACGGATTGAGCGGATGCTGGGGATTTGCCAGGACATCACGCCATTACGCAACCTGAACGAGGCGCTGTTCCAGGAGAAAGAGCGGATGGCAATCACCCTCGACTCAATCGGTGAGGCGGTGATCAGCACCGATGAAGCGATGCGCGTCGCCTTTATGAATCCGGTGGCCGAAAAGATGAGTGGCTGGTCGCAGCAACAGGCGGCTGGCAAACCCCTCAGCGAGCTGCTGCACATCACGCAGGGCCGCAACGGACCAGAGATAGACATTCTGCTGCTGTGTCAGCTACCGCGTGAGAAAATCACCCCGGATCTGGATCAGGATCTGGTGCTGCATACCCCGGATGACGGGCATATCGACATCCATTACAGCATTACCCCGCTGCGCTCTGAGGCCGGACTGGAACAGGGTGCGGTCATGGTCATTCAGGATGTCAGCGAATCGCGCCAACTGATGAAGCGCCTGAGCTACAGCGCGCTACACGATACCCTGACCCGCCTGCCGAACCGCGCCAGCTTCGATCATCAGCTAAAACGGCTGCTGTATGATGCAGCAGAACATCAGCATCACCACGTGCTGGTGTTTATCGATCTCGATAAATTTAAAGCGGTCAACGATAGCGCCGGTCATGCGGCGGGCGATGCGCTGCTGCGGGAACTGTCAGACCTGATGCTGCATCATCTGCGCAGCAGTGATTTCCTGGCACGGCTGGGCGGCGATGAGTTTGCGTTGCTGATGCCCGACTGCCAGGTTGAGCAGGCGTGCGAAGTGATTCAGCGCATTGTCACCACGGTCAATGATTACCGCTTCCAGTGGCTGGGCCGCCTCTATCAGGTCGGGGCCAGCGTCGGCGTCACCCAGATTTCGCCGGACAACTGCCAGAGCAGCGATGTGCTGTCTCAGGCCGATATTGCCTGTTATAACGCCAAACGCAGCGGACGTGGCCGCTATGTGGTTTATGAGCAGCACCGGTTGCCGCTGGCGGGCAATCATCAGGGCCTCGACGCCGCGATGATCGATTCGCTGCAGATAGAGCTGCCGGCCTGGGCTGTCGCCCCGCCGAATACGCCACAGTCAGCCTTTCTCTGGCTGCTGGAAGTGCAGCTGTTAACCCCGGATGGCCTGCTGATTGATGAAACGCTGCTGCGTAATAATCTGCCGGATGAAGGACTGCGGCGTCAGCTGGATAATAAAATCCTTGAGGCCTTCTTCCAGCACGATGTGCAGGGGCTGAATGAAAAAGGCATTGCGGTGGTTCTGCCGCTTAGCGCCCAGGCGTTGCTCGATGCCGATTTTGTCCAGCAACTGTGTCGCCGTTTTGTAGCGGCCGGCCTGAGTGACAGCCGCTGTGGCTTCGCCTTCCCGGCTGCCAGCGTGTTAACTCAGGGCGATCGGCTGCACAGCGCACTGCTGCAGCTGCGTCAGAGTGGCTGCCGCATCGTGCTGCAGCACTTTGGCCGTAACCTCGACGCCTTCAATCAGCTCAGCGATGAGTGGGTCGACTGTCTGGTGCTGGCACCTGAACTGGTCTCCAATGTGCATAACAACCTGATGGATGAGATGTTGCTGACTATCATCCAGGGCCAGGCGTCGCAGCGCAACATTGCCCTGCTGACCGGTCCGGTTTCGGTTCCGGCGGTGCTGACTACCCTCGCCAGCCTGGATGTGGATGGCGTCTGGGGCAGCGCGGTCGCCGAACGTCAGCCGCTGAGCGTACTGGCCGAGGCGCGCTTTTTTGCCATCCGTTAAATCCACCGTTGAGCGCTTGCTACCCTGCTAAAGCTGCGCTAAAGTCGCCCCCTTTTTTCCGGCATGGGGGCAAAAATGTTCATAGGATTCGATTACGGCACGGCTAACTGTTCCATAGCCGTCAGTGAAAATGGCGCGCCGCGTCTGTTAACGCTGGAAAACGGCCAGCGCCTGCTGCCGTCGATGATCTGTGCGCCTACCCGTGAGTCGGTCAGTGAATGGCTCTATCGTCATCATCAGGTGGCGACGCCCGACAGTGAAACCACCGCTCTGCTGCAGCGCGCCCTGCGTTTTAACCGCGAAGAAGATATCGACGTACAGCCCAACAGCGTGCAGTTTGGTCTGACCGCGCTGCAACAGTACATGGTCGATCCGGAAGATGTCTGGTTCGTAAAATCCCCCAAATCCTTTCTCGGTGCCAGCGGCCTGAAACCGCAGCAGATCGCCCTGTTTGAAGACCTGGTCTGCGCCATGATGCTGCACATTCGTCAGCAGGGCGAAAGCCAGCTTGATCAACCGATCGATCAGGCGGTGATTGGTCGTCCGATTAACTTCCAGGGCTTAGGCAGTGAAGAGGCCAACCAGCAGGCGCAGGGTATTTTACTGCGTGCCGCGCAGCGGGCCGGCTTCCGCGACGTGGAGTTTCAGTTTGAGCCGGTAGCGGCCGGTCTGGATTTTGAAGCCACCCTCCAACAGGAGAGCCGGGTGCTGGTGGTTGATATCGGCGGCGGGACCACCGACTGTTCGATGTTACTGATGGGACCGACGTGGCGCGACAAAACCGATCGCCGCGAAAGCCTGCTGGGCCACAGTGGCTGCCGCGTCGGCGGTAACGATCTCGACATTATGCTGGCGTTCAAAACGCTGATGCCGCTGCTCGGTCTCGGCGGTAATACCCAGAAGGGCATCGCCCTGCCCGCCCTGCCGTGGTGGAATGCGGTTGCGATCAACGATGTTCCGGCACAAAGCGAATTTTACAGCGCCGCCTGCGGTAAGTTACTGCGCGATTTAGTCCGTGACGCAGAGCAGAGTGAGGTGGTCGCGCGCCTGCTGAAAGTGTGGCAGCAGAAGCTGGGTTATCGTCTGGTGCGGGCTGCCGAAGAGAGCAAAATCGCGCTGTCAGATCGCGCGGAACATGCGGCGTCGCTCGACTTTATTGCCGCATCGCTGCAGGCCGATCTCAGCGTCAACCTGCTGCAGGAGGCGATCAATCAGCCGCTGGAGAAAATCCTTGAGCAGGTCCAGCTGGCGCTGGCCACCAGCCAGATCAAACCTGACGTGGTCTACCTGACCGGCGGCAGTGCCCGCTCGCCGCTGCTGCGTGCGGCATTGCAACAGGCGCTGCCTGACACGCCGATTGCCGGCGGCGATGATTTCGCCTCGGTGACCGCAGGCTTAGCCCGCTGGGCTGAAGTGATGTTCCGCTAAGCGTGATCGCGCAGCAAAAAAAACGGCGCCCAACGGCGCCGTTACTGTTTTGACTGCGGATCAGAACGCGATATTGGCGCTGATGCCGCCGATAAACGCATCTTTCACTTCGCTGACCGCGCCAGGCGCCACCACATATTGCAGATTCGGGCGCAGCGACATCCAGTTGGTCACTTTGGCGTTGTAATAGACCTCGTAGTTATACTCCGAGCCGTCCTGAATCGGCAGATAGGTCGGGCTGTCAAAACTGCTCTCGCCGTTGGCCTGATTCTGCTGACGCAGCGAGCGGGTGTAGTCGCTGTTGACATGAATACGCGCCGCGCCTACGCCAATTTCATCATCAGGACGCGCATCAAACGGCCCTTTCCAGGTAAAGGCGATCGACTGATAGTTGTCGGTTTTTGAGGTTTTGTGATCGTTCATCACCGCCTGAACCCGCACGCCCAGACCGCGATTCACATCGCCATCCTGCGCCGTCAGCTGTTGCTGCAACAGCAGGTAGCCGCCATAGGCGTGATCCTGATCCTGATACGCGCCGTTGCGCCAGCTGCCATAGACATCGCCATTGGCTGAAGAGTAGTAATAGCCGATGCGGTAGTTACCCGGCAGCTTTTGCGCGCCCAGCGTCGGTTTCCAGCCCAGTTCGACCGGCACCAGATTGCCTTCAGAATTGCTGGTATCCAGACGGAAGCCGTCGCCGCGATCGTAGTTAGCCCGGTTCTGGTTATAGAATCCCACCTGGAAGAAAACTTCCGGGGTGATATTCAGTTTGATCCGGCCGCCCCACTGGGATACCGGCCAGTTAAACCAGCGGTCACCACGCCAGTTACCCGCCTGACCGCTGCCCAGCGCCAGGTTCTGGAACAGGTTGCCGTCGAAGTTATCAAAGTCCTCACCAACCGTCACCCGGCCAGCTTTCAGGTCGACCACATCGTTAAACAGCCCTTTGCGCAACCAGAACTGGGTCAGACGCCAGGTCTGGCCACGACCATACACTTCCTGCACCGAAGAGAGCATGCCGGTGCGCTTGTCCGCCACCTGTTCGGACAGGTTTTGTCCGTCACGGTTGGTGATAGTCATCTGGAATTCCGCATCCTGCCAGTCCAGCAGTTTTTCCAGATCGAAATTGGTGCCGAAGCTCCACTGATCGCTGTAACGCATGGTGGTGTTGGTATCGGCCCCGCCGCCTAAGTTGGCCGCGCTTTCCATGGTGTAATTTACGTCAAATTTAATGCCGTCGTTCTGCAACTGCGTTCGGTAACCACCCCAGTCACCAAACATCCACTCTGAATCAGCGCTCAGCGCGTCAGCGGCCATCGCATGACCGGTTAACATCGCCAGGATCAGGGTGCCGGTTGCCACACGGCGCAGCGGAAAACGCTGCTCTGCTTGTTTATTTTTCATCATGCTTATTCTTATGTGAGTTACGGGGGAATGACCCGCAGAGAATAGTGCTGAGAAAAGTTCAATTTTTGTAAATACGTGCGCACGAATAGTCAACTAACCAGTTTATTCGCGCAAATGTGAGCTGGATCTCAGTGTGGTTACTCTTGCAGCAGCGGAGGCGAAGCGTGAATGGATGGGGGCGAAACGGGGCGCAGCGGCCCCGTTCTGTTAGCGGCTGGCGTCGGCCAGCTGTTCAATCTGTTCCGGCGTCAGCGTCAGCTGGGTTGCCCCGACCAGATCGTCGAGCTGGGCCAGCGAGGTGGCACTGACAATCGGCGCGGTGATGCTGGGACGGGCAATCTGCCACGCCAGCGCCACCTGCGTCGGTGAAACCTGATGCGCTTCAGCGATTGCATCCAGCGCCGCCAGGATCTTCAGGCCGCGCGGGTTGAGGTATTTTTCCACCACGCCCTGCCCGCGCTGACTTTTGCTGGCATCGGCCGGCTGGCGGTATTTACCACTCAGGAAACCGCTGGCCAGTGAGTAGTAGTTAATTACCCCTAACCCGTGGTGGCTGACCACCGGCTCCAGCTCTGATTCGTAGGGCTGGCGATCGTAGAGATTGTATTCTGGCTGCAGGGTTTCATATCGCGCCAGCCCTTCCGCTTCGCTGATTTCCAGTGCCTGCTGCAGGCGAGCCGCACTGTAGTTGGACGCACCAATTGCCCGCACTTTGCCCTCTTTAATCAGGCCGTCAAAGGCGCTCAGCGTCTCGGCCAGCGGCGTGTCCTGATCGTCACGGTGCGCCTGATAGAGATCGATATAATCGGTTTGCAGCCGACGCAGTGAGTCTTCCACTGCCTGGCGGATATACTGCGGTTTCAGTCCGGTTTTCTCCGGCGAAAGCTCCATCCCGACCTTGGTGGCCAGAACGATACTGTCGCGTTTGCCGCTTTTCTTCAGCCATTCGCCGATAATGGTTTCTGATTCACCGCCTTTATTTCCCGGTGCCCAGCGTGAATAAACATCGGCGGTATCAATAAACCACAGCCCTTTTTCCACCAGCGCGTCCAGCAGCGAAAACGAACCAGGCCGATCCACGGTCCAGCCAAACACGTTGCCGCCAAACGTCAGTACCGGCACCGAAATGCCGCTGTCGCCTAACTGTCGGGTTTCATTCTGACTCATCATCTGCTCCTTAGTGGTGTATCGAAACGGTCTGTCACTGAGCATAGCAAAGCGAAACGGTTTCTTTATGACGATTGTGGTGTGATTAATGCCAGAAAAGGCATACTTACCCGGCCCTGACAGATATCCTTATTTCCTTCAACTTTTGCCCGTCAGAGGCGACTACAATCTGACGTTTGCAGGCTACCCGTTTGATGCCTGCGCCTGGGACTACATCACTGCTGGAGAGCAAGCAAAATAATGAGCACCCGACATCCTGTTATGAAAAAGAGCCTGATTGTGCTGGTGGTGATTGCCGCGGCCGTCGGCGGGTATTACTGGTGGCAGCACGCAGCTGAGCCGCAGACCGACCAGCAGAGTGGCGCACGCACGCCGCGCGGCAAAGGTGGCGCTGACGGCGCTCGTCGTCCTCTCGCCCCGGTTCAGGCCGCCAGCGCCACCAGCCAGAGCGTCCCGCAGTACCTGAGCGGATTAGGCACCGTCACCGCCGCCAATACCGCGACGGTGCGCAGCCGGGTTAATGGCGATCTGGTGGCGATACACTTTACCGAAGGCCAGCAGGTTAAGGCCGGCGATTTGCTGGCAGAAGTCGATCCGCGTCCGTATCAGGTGGCGTTAACTCAGGCCCAGGGCCAGCTGGCAAAAGATCAGGCCACGCTGGCGAACGCCCGCCGCGACCTGGCGCGTTTCGAAAAGCTGGCGAAAAGTTCGCTGGTGTCACAACAGGAGCTGGATACGCAGCGCTCGCTGGTCAGCGAAACCCTCGGCACCCTGAAAGCGGACCAGGGCAGCGTCGCCAGCGCCCAGCTTAATCTGACCTACAGCCGGATTACTGCGCCGATCGACGGCCGGGTCGGTCTGAAGCAGGTAGACGTCGGCAACTACGTTACCAGTGGCGACACCACCGGCATTGTGGTGATCACCCAGACCCAGCCGATTGACGTGGTGTTCACCCTCGCCGAAAACAACATCAGCCAGATTCTGAAGGCGCAGAAAAGCGGTGAGCCGCTGCCGGTCGAAGCCTGGGATCGCAGCAATCAGGCGCTGATTGCCAGCGGTAAACTGCTGAGCCTCGATAACCAGATTGATGTCACCACCGGCACCATTAAGATCAAAGCGCGCTTCGATAATCAGGACGGTGCGCTGTTCCCCAATCAGTTCGTTAACGTCCGGCTGAAGGTCAATACCCTGCAGGATGCGATTGTTATTCCGGCCGCCGCGCTGCAGATGGGCAATGAAGGCCACTTCGTCTGGGTGGTCAACAGCGATAATAAAGTCAGCAAGAAAAGCGTGATTGCCGGCCTGCAGGATAGCCAGAAAGTGGTGATCAGCGCCGGGCTGGAAGCGGGCGAACGGGTGGTGACCGATGGTCTGGATCGCCTGACCGAAGGCGCGAAAGTTGAGATTGTCGCGGCGCAAAGTACCGCACCGCGCAGTAGCCGTGCGGCGCTGCCGTCGAAGGGAGAGCGTGAGTAATGCAGGTAATGCCACCCGATCACAGCGGTGGACCGTCGCGCCAGTTTATTCTGCGTCCGGTAGCCACCACGCTGTTGATGATTGCCATTCTGCTGGCAGGCGTGCTGGGCTATCGCTTCCTGCCGGTTTCGGCGCTGCCGGAAGTTGATTATCCGACCATTCAGGTGGTTACCCTCTATCCGGGTGCCAGTCCGGATGTGGTCACCTCATCCATTACCGCGCCGCTGGAGCGTCAGTTCGGCCAGATGTCGGGCCTGAAGCAGATGGCGTCGCAGAGTTCGGGCGGCGCATCGGTGGTGACGCTGCAGTTCCAGCTCAGCCTGCCGCTCGACGTGGCGGAACAGGAAGTGCAGGCGGCGATTAACTCCGCCACCAACCTGCTGCCCAACGATCTGCCCAATCCCCCGGTCTACAGCAAAGTGAACCCGGCCGATCCGCCGATCATGACGCTGGCCGTTACTACCCGCAGCATGCCGCTGACCCAGGTTCAGGACATGGTGGAAACCCGGGTGGCGCAGAAAATTTCTCAGGTCAGCGGCGTCGGGCTGGTGACCTTGTCCGGCGGTCAGCGTCCGGCGGTGCGGGTCAAAATGAATGCCCAGGCGCTGGCGGCGCTTGGCCTGACCAGCGAGACGGTGCGTACCGCCATCAGCGACGCCAACGTCAATTCGGCTAAAGGCAGCCTGGATGGGCCGACGCGCTCGATTACCCTGTCGGCCAACGACCAGATGAAATCGGCGGAAGATTACCGTCAGCTGATCATCAGCTACAACAACGGTGCGCCAGTGCGGTTGGGTGACGTCGCCACCATTGAGCAAGGCGCAGAGAACAGCTGGCTGGGTGCCTGGGCCAACCGCGACGCCGCGATTGTGCTCAACGTGCAGCGTCAGCCGGGTGCCAACATCATTGCTACCGCCGACAATATCCGCGCCATGCTGCCCGCGCTGACGGCGGCGTTGCCAAAATCGGTCGAGGTCAAACTGCTGACCGACCGCACCACCAATATCCGCGCCTCGGTCAGCGATACCCAGTATGAGCTGATACTGGCGATGGCGCTGGTGGTGATGATCATCTACCTGTTCCTGCGCAATGTGCCCGCCACGCTGATCCCGGCGGTTGCGGTGCCGTTGTCGCTGATCGGCACCTTTGCGGCAATGTATTTTCTCGGCTTTTCGATCAACAACCTGACCTTAATGGCGCTGACCATCGCCACCGGGTTTGTGGTCGATGACGCGATTGTGGTGATTGAGAACATCTCCCGCTACATCGAAAAAGGGGAAAAACCGTTAACCGCGGCGCTGAAAGGCGCAGGCGAAATCGGTTTTACCATCATCTCGCTAACCTTCTCTCTGATTGCAGTGCTGATCCCGCTGCTGTTTATGGGCGATGTCATTGGCCGCCTGTTCCGCGAGTTTGCGGTGACGCTGGCGGTGGCGATTCTGATCTCGGCAGTGGTCTCGCTGACCCTGACACCGATGATGTGCGCCCGGATGCTGAGCGCCGGGTCGCTGCGTAAGCAGAACCGTTTCTCACGCGCCAGCGAAGCGATGTTTGAGCGCATCATTGCCGTCTACGGTCGCGGGTTACGCCGGGTGCTTAATCATCGGTGGCTGACCTTATCGGTCGCGCTCGGTACCCTGGTGCTGACCGTCCTGCTGTGGATGATGATCCCGAAAGGCTTTTTCCCGCAGCAGGACAACAGCATTATTCAGGGCACGCTGCAGGCGCCGCAGTCCGTCTCATACGCCAGCATGGCCGAGCGTACCCGCGATGTGGCTTCAATCATCATGAAAGATCCAGCGGTGCAGAGCATGACCTCATTTGTCGGGGTGGACGGCACTAATGCCGCGCTGAACAGCGCCCGGCTGCAAATCAACCTCAAGCCGCTCGACCAGCGTGAAGATCGGATCCCGGTGATTCAGCAACGGCTGCAACAGCAGGTGAGCCAGATTCCGGGCGTGCAGCTGTGGTTGCAGGCGGTACAGGATCTCACCATTGATACCCAGGCGAGCCGCACGCCCTATCAGTTTACGCTGCAGTCGGGTTCGCTGGCTTCACTCACCACCTGGGTGCCGGCGCTGCTGGCCGAGCTGAATACCCTGCCGCAACTGCGGGATGTCAGCAGCGACTGGCAGGATCAGGGACTGGAAGCCTATATCAATGTCGATCGTGCCAGCGCCAGCCGGCTGGGTATCAGTATGGCGGACGTGGATAACGCGCTGTATAACGCCTTTGGTCAGCGCCTGATCTCTACCATTTATACCCAGGCTAATCAGTATCGTGTGGTGCTGGAGCAGGACAACCGCGCCACGCCGGGCCTGCAAAGCCTGGAGAGCATTCGTCTGGCCAGCAGCGACGGCGGCAGTGTGCCGCTGAGCACCTTTGCCCGTATTGAACAGCGTCATACACCGCTCAGTATCAACCATCTCGATCAGTTCCCGTCGGCGACCTTCTCGTTCAACGTGGCTGACGGCTATTCGCTGGAAGATGCGGTCAAAGCGGTATCGCAGGCAGAAGCGCAGCTCGGTATGCCCGCCGAAATGATGACCCAGTTCCAGGGCAGCACGCTGGCGTTTGAAGCGGCGCTGAGCAGCACCGTCTGGCTGATTGTGGCGGCGATTGTAGCGATGTATATCGTGCTCGGGGTGCTGTATGAGAGCTTTATCCATCCAATCACTATTTTGTCGACGCTGCCTACCGCGGGCGTCGGGGCGCTGCTGGCGCTGATGCTCAGCGGCAACGAGCTGGATATTGTGGCGATCATCGGCATCATTCTGCTGATCGGTATCGTGAAAAAGAACGCCATCATGATGATCGACTTCGCGCTGGCGGCTGAGCGTGAACAGGGGATGCAGCCTTACGATGCTATCTATCAGGCCTGCCTGTTGCGTTTCCGGCCGATTCTGATGACCACGCTGGCGGCGCTGCTCGGCGCATTACCGCTGATGCTCAGCACCGGGGTCGGCGCGGAACTGCGTCACCCGCTGGGGATTGCGATGGTCGGCGGTCTGATTGTCAGTCAGGTGCTGACGCTGTTCACCACGCCGGTGATCTACCTGCTGTTTGATCAGCTGGCGCACGCCACCCGCCGTCGCCTCGGCCGCACGGAGGCCGCAGAGTGAAGTTTTTTGCCCTGTTTATTCATCGGCCGGTCGCCACAACCCTGCTGACGCTGGCAATTGCGCTGGCCGGCATCCTCGGTTTTCGCCTGCTGCCGGTGGCACCGCTGCCGCAGGTCGATTTTCCGGTGATCGTGATTTCGGCCTCGCTGCCGGGTGCCGCGCCGGAGATCATGGCGTCGTCGGTCGCCACGCCACTCGAGCGCTCGCTGGGCCGCATCGCCGGCGTCAGTGAAATGACCTCAACCAGTTCACTCGGCAGCACCCGCATCATTCTGGTGTTTGATTTTGATCGTGACATCAACGGAGCCGCGCGCGATGTTCAGGCCGCGATTAACGCGGCGCAAAGCCTGCTGCCTACCGGGATGCCGTCGCGCCCGACGTATCGCAAAGTGAACCCTTCAGATGCGCCGATTATGATCATGACGCTGACCTCGGACAGCTACAATCCGGGTCAGCTGTATGACTACGCCTCAACGCAGCTGGCGCAGAAACTGTCGCAAATCGAGGGCGTCGGCGACGTCACCGTAGGCGGCAGCTCGCTGCCTGCGGTCCGCGTGGCACTGAATCCACAGGCGCTGTTTAATCAGGGCGTGTCGCTGGATGCGGTGCGCACCGCCATTTCCAACGCCAATCAGCGACGGCCGCAGGGTGCACTGGATGATTCGCAGCAGCGCTGGCAGTTGCGTACCAACGATGCGCTGCAGACCGCCACTGAGTATCAGCCGCTGATAGTGCATTACAACAACGGCGCGGCGGTCAGGCTGTCGGACGTGGCGACAGTCGAAGATTCGGTACAGGATGTGCGTAATGCCGGGATGTCACGCGGTAAACCGGCGGTGCTGCTGCTGATCCGCAAAACGCCTGAAGCTAACGTCATCGATACGGTGGACCGCATCCGCGCCGAAATGCCGCTGCTGCATGAGGTGATCCCGGCCGCCATCGACCTGCAGATCGCTCAGGATCGCTCACCCACCATTCGTGCCTCGCTGCATGAAGTAGAGCAATCGCTGGTGATCGCCGTGGCGCTGGTGATTCTGGTGGTGTTTGTTTTCCTGCGCTCGGGTCGCGCCACGCTGATCCCGGCGGTGGCGGTGCCGGTTTCACTGATTGGCACCTTCGCCGCGATGTACCTGTGCGGCTTTAGTCTCAACAACCTGTCGCTGATGGCGCTGACCATCGCCACCGGCTTTGTGGTCGATGATGCGATTGTGGTGCTGGAGAACATCGCCCGCCACGTCGAGGCGGGCATGAAGCCGTTGCCCGCAGCGCTGAAAGGGGTACGTGAAGTCGGCTTTACCGTACTGTCGATGAGTCTGTCACTGATCGCGGTCTTCCTGCCGCTGCTGATGATCGGCGGGCTGATTGGCCGCTTCTTCTCCGAGTTTGCCATCACCCTGTCGGTGGCGATTTTGATCTCGCTGTTTATCTCAGTAACCCTGACGCCGATGATGTGTGCATATCTGCTGAAACCGTCGGCACCCGGCAGCCAGCCCCGTCGGCATGGATCGGGCCGGCTGCTGCTGGCGATTCAGCAGGGCTATGGCCGCTCGCTCAATGTGGTGCTGAACCATGCCCGCTGGGTGCTGCTGCTGTTTTTCGCCACCATCGCCCTCACCGTCTGGCTGTTTATCAGCATCCCGAAAACCTTTATGCCGGAGCAGGACACCGGCCGGCTCTCCGGTTTTATCTCGGCCGACCAGAGCATTTCGTTCCAGGCGATGCGCAGTAAGCTGCAGGATTTTATGGAGATCGTCGGTGCCGATCCGGCGGTAGAGAGCGTGGTCGGCTTTACCGGTGGGATGCGCACCAACAGCGGCTCGATGTTTATCTCGCTGAAACCGCTGTCAGAGCGCAAAGAGAACGCGCAGGCGGTCATCGCCCGGCTGCGGGTTAAACTGGCAAAAGAGCCGGGTGCTAACCTCTACCTGAATGCGGTGCAGGATCTGCGGGTCGGTGGCCGTGAATCGAATGCCGGTTATCAGTACTCGCTGCTGTCGGACAATCTCGACGACCTGCGCAGCTGGGAGCCGAAAATCCGTCAGGCGTTCGCCGCCCTGCCGCAGCTGGCGGACGTCAACTCCGATCAGCAGGATAAAGGCAGCGAAATGGCCCTGACCTACGATCGTGAAAGTATGGCGCGACTCGGTATTAACGTCGCTGAAGCGAATGCCTTGCTGAATAACGCCTTTGGTCAGCGCCAGATCTCTACTATTTATCAGCCGCTTAACCAGTACAAGGTGGTGATGGAGGTCGATCCACGCTATACCCAGGATATCAGCGCCCTGTCGCAGATGTTTGTTATCAACAGCGAAGGCAAAGCAATTCCACTGTCGTGGTTTGCGCACTGGCAGCCCGCTAACGCCCCGCTGTCGGTCAATCATGAAGGGCTTTCTGCCGCCTCGACCATCTCGTTTAACCTGCCGGAAGGCGTGTCGCTGTCGCAGGCATCCGAGGCAATTGAGCGCACCATGACCTCGCTCGGGGTGCCTTCCAGCGTACGCGGCAGTTTTGCCGGTACAGCGCAGGTATTCCAGCAGTCGCAGAGCAGCCAGCTGTGGCTGATGCTGGCGGCCATAGGCGCGGTCTATATCGTGCTGGGGATGCTGTATGAGAGCTATGTCCATCCGCTCACCATTCTGTCGACGCTGCCGTCGGCCGGGGTTGGCGCACTGCTGGCGCTGGAATTGTTCGATACGCCGTTCAGCCTGATTGCGCTGATCGGAATTCTGCTGCTGATCGGCATCGTGAAAAAGAACGCTATCATGATGGTAGATTTTGCCCTTGAGGCACAACGCAACGGCCAGCTCAGCGCGCGCGAGGCGATTTTTCAGGCCTGCCTGCTGCGCTTCCGGCCGATTCTGATGACCACGCTGGCGGCGCTGTTTGGCGCGCTGCCGCTGGTGCTGACCAGCGGTGACGGCGCGGAACTGCGACAGCCGCTCGGCATTACCATCGCCGGCGGTCTGGTGATGAGCCAGTTGCTGACGCTCTACACCACGCCGGTGGTCTACCTGATGATGGATAAACTACGGCGTAAAAAGCGTCCGCTGGCGCTGGCGCAACAGCAATAACGGGGTGTGCGACGCCGCAGCGTCGCGCGAGGTGAAGAACGAAGCGACGCGATTTCGGGACTGAATGATGAGTACACAGAGCGCAAACGTCCGCTGGCAATTATGGATAGTCGCCATCGGCTTCTTTATGCAGACGCTGGATACCACCATTGTCAACACCGCCATACCGGCGATGGCGCACGATTTAGGCGTCAGTCCGCTGCATATGCACTCGGTGATTGTCTATTACGTGCTGACGGTGGCGGTCATGCTGCCGGTCAGCGGCTGGCTGGCAGATCGCTTCGGCGTGCGTAACATCTTCTTTAGCGCGATTGTGTTGTTCAGCCTCGGATCGCTGCTGTGCGCGCTCTCTACCACCCTCGACCAGCTGGTGCTGTCGCGGGTAGTGCAGGGCATTGGCGGCGCGATGATGGTGCCGGTCGGTCGCCTGACGGTGATGAAAATCGTGCCGCGCGAGCAGTACATGTCGGCGATGACCTTTGTCACGCTGCCGGGGCAGATCGGGCCGCTGCTGGGTCCGGCGCTGGGCGGCGTGCTGGTGGAGTACGCCAGCTGGCACTGGATTTTCCTGATCAATATTCCGGTCGGCATTGCCGGTGCCGTCGCGACCCTGATGCTGATGCCTGACTACGCGATGCAGACCCGACGATTCGACTTCACCGGCTTTATCCTGCTGGCGGCTGGCATGGCAACCTTAACCCTGGCGCTGGATGGTCAGCGCAGCAGTGGCGGTTCACCGTTGCTGCTCGGGGCGATGATCCTGATCGGCATGTTCTCGCTGCTGTTCTATCTGATGCATGCGCGCAGCAATGACAATGCGCTGTTCAGCCTGAAGCTGTTTGATAACCGCATCTATTCAATTGGCCTGCTCGGCAGCTTTACCGGCCGTATCGGCAGCGGCATGCTGCCGTTTATGACGCCGATTTTTCTGCAGGTCGGCATGGGCTACAGTCCGTTTCACGCCGGGCTGATGATGATCCCGATGGTGCTCGGCAACATGGGGATGAAGCGCATTGTGGTGCGCATCGTTAACCTGTTTGGCTATCGCAACGTGCTGGTGGTTTCGACCATTGCACTGGCGCTGGTGGTGCTGCTGTTCCCGCTGGTGGCGATCATGGGCTGGGTCTGGCTGCTGCCGCTGGTGCTGTTTCTGCAGGGGATGGTCAACGCCATTCGCTTCTCCTCAATGAATACCCTGACGCTGAAAGAGTTGCCCGATGAACTCGCCTCCAGCGGCAATAGCCTGCTGTCGATGATTATGCAGCTGTCGATGAGTATCGGCGTGACGCTGGCGGGCTTACTGCTGGGTGCGTTTGCCCAGGATGCCGCCAGCGACAGTAGTGCGGAACACCAGATGTTTATTTATGCCTACCTGTGCATGTCGCTGATCATTATCCTGCCCGCGCTGGTGTTCTGGCGTGTTCCGCAGCAGGTAAGTAAAAACGTCGACTTACGACGCCGGAGAAAGTCATGAGGGTTAACCTGCGCCTTGGCATTGGCGCCAAACTGTTTATGGCGATCTTCTCGACCTGCATGCTGGTATTGATCACCATGCACTGGGGCGTCCGTCTGAGCTTCGAGCACGGCTTTGTTGACTATATTAAACGCGGCAACGAGCAGCGGTTAAGCCTGCTGAGTGACGCGCTGGCCGATCAGTATCAGCAGCACGGCAACTGGGATTTCCTGCGCCACAACGATCGGCTGGTATTCAATATTCTGCGATCGCTGGAGCAGAATCCTGACAGCAATAATCAGCTACCGCCGCACGGCTGGCGCACCCAGTTTTGGATCCTCGATCAGCAATATAAAGTGATGGTCGGCCCGCGCTCACCGGTTCCGCCCGAGGGGTCGCGGCGTAATATCACCACCAGCACCGGCAAAGTAGTTGGCTGGGTGATCGGATCGCCGCCGGAGCGGCTGACGCGCAGCACCGACATCAACTTTGATCAACAGCAGCGGCGTACCAGCTGGTATATCGTCGCGCTGTCGACGCTGCTGGCCGCGCTGGTCACCTGGCTGATGGCGCGCGGCCTGCTGGCACCGGTCAAACGGCTGGTTGACGGCACCCATCACCTGGCGGCCGGTAATTTTGCGACCCGGGTTGAGGTGGGCAGTCAGGATGAACTCGGCCAGCTGGCCGGTGACTTCAACCGGCTGGCCAGTTCGCTGGAAAAGAATGAAAGCATGCGCCGCGCGTTTATGGCGGACATCTCGCACGAGCTGCGCACCCCGCTGGCTATTCTGCGCGGCGAGCTGGAGGCGATGCAGGATGGCGTGCGTAAACTGACCCCGGAAGCGATCGCCTCGCTGCAGAGCGAAGTGGTGGTGCTGACCAAGCTGGTGGACGATCTGCATCAGCTGTCACTCTCTGATGAGGGCGCCCTCGCCTACCGCAAGCAGGCAACCGATCTGGTGCAGTTGCTGGAGGTGACCGCCGGCAGCTTTGCTGAACGCTATCGCGCCTACGGCTTAAGCCTGAAACTCAACTTACCGGATGAAGCGCCGTTCTTTGGCGACCCTGACCGGCTGATGCAACTGTTCACCAATCTGCTGGAAAACAGCCTGCGCTATACCGACAGCGGTGGCCGGGTCGAGGTTAAACTCTGGTATGAAGCCCCTTACTGGCGGATCGATCTGGAAGACAGCGCGCCTGGCGTTGACGGTGAACATCAGAGCCAGATTTTCGAACGCTTCTTCCGCACCGAAGGGTCACGTAACCGCGCCAGCGGCGGGTCGGGACTGGGGCTGGCGATCTGTAAAAACATCGTTGACGCACACGGCGGGCGCATCGCTGCAGAGCACTCTGATTTAGGTGGACTGAAAATCGCGCTACACTTGCGCTACGTTCCCTCTGTGTAAGCGCTTATGAGCCAGGAAAACCACGACCCGCTGATTCTGGTGGTCGAAGACGAACCCAAACTGGCGCAGTTAATGATCGATTATCTGCACGCCTCTAACTATCGCACTCACCATATTGCCGATGGCAATGCGGTACTGGACTACGTTCGCCAGTCGCCGCCCGATCTGATGCTGCTGGATTTAATGCTGCCCGGCACCGACGGGCTGACGCTGTGCCGCGAGATCCGCCGTCATTCTGAACTGCCGATCATCATGGTTACCGCCCGTACTGAAGAGATTGATCGGCTGCTCGGGCTGGAGATCGGTGCAGATGACTATATCTGCAAGCCGTTCAGCCCGCGCGAAGTGGTGGCGCGGGTGAAAACTATTCTGCGACGGGTTAAACGCGCCACGGAAGCGGTGCCGGACAGCTCTCTGCTGACGGTTGATGAGGGCCGTTTCGTGGCGAGCTGGCGCGATCGGCCGCTGGATCTGACGCCGGCGGAATTTCGCCTGCTGAAAACCCTGTCGCTGGAGCCGGGCAAAGTCTTTTCGCGCGAACAGCTGCTCAACCACCTGTATGACGACTATCGGGTAGTGACCGATCGGACCATCGACAGCCACATTAAAAACCTGCGCCGCAAGCTGGAGAGCCTCGACAGTGAACAACCCTTTATCCGCGCCGTCTATGGAATGGGTTATCGCTGGGAAGCTGACGTCTGTCATTTGATCTAGTTTGATCCCGATCAATTTACTTCCGTTTTCTCCCTGCCTACAATTCCGCACCTTTAGCAGGGCCATCAACCGGCCCTGCCGCTGTCGCCTGAGGCGGCATACTGACCTGACATCAGTGAGAACCCGATGAAACCCGAACTGCTTTCCCCTGCCGGCACGCTGAAAAACATGCGTTACGCCTTCGCCTACGGTGCCGATGCGGTCTACGCTGGCCAGCCGCGCTACAGCCTGCGGGTGCGCAACAACGAATTCACCCATGAAAATCTCGCCAAAGGGATCGATGAAGCGCATGCGCTGGGCAAAAAGTTTTATGTGGTGGTCAACATTGCCCCGCATAACGCCAAGCTGAAAACCTTTATTCGTGATTTAACCCCGGTGGTGGCGATGCAGCCCGATGCACTGATCATGTCCGATCCGGGCCTGATCATGCTGGTGCGGGAGGCCTTTCCACAGATGCCGATTCATCTGTCGGTGCAGGCCAATGCGGTTAACTGGGCGACGGTAAAATTCTGGCAGCAGATGGGGCTGAGCCGGGTGATTCTCTCTCGTGAACTGTCGCTGGAGGAGATTACCGAAATCCGTCAGCAGGTGCCGGAGATGGAGCTGGAGGTGTTTGTCCACGGCGCGCTCTGCATGGCCTATTCCGGTCGCTGCCTGCTCTCCGGCTACATGAATAAGCGCGATCCCAATCAGGGTACCTGCACCAACGCCTGCCGCTGGGAGTATAAGGTGGCTGAAGGCCAGCAGGATGAAGTGGGTAACATCGTCGGTATTCACCAGCCGATCCCGGTGCAGGATGTGACGCCAACCCTCGGCGTAGGTCAGCCGACGGATAAAGTCTTTCTGCTGGAAGAAAAGATGAAACCGGGCGAAGTGATGAGCGCCTTCGAGGATGAGCACGGCACCTATATCATGAACTCCAAAGACCTGCGCGCGGTGGCGCACGTCGAGCGTCTCAGTCAGATGGGCGTTCATTCGCTGAAGATTGAAGGCCGCACCAAGTCCTACTATTACTGCGCCCGCACCGCTCAGGTCTATCGCCGGGCGATTGACGATGCCGCCGCCGGTAAACCTTTCGATCCCTCACTGCTGGAGACGCTGGAAGGGCTGGCGCATCGTGGCTATACCGAAGGCTTTTTGCGTCGCCATACCCACGACAGCTACCAGAACTATCAGCAGGGCTTTTCGGTCTCCGATCGTCAGCAGTTTGTCGGTGAATTCACCGGTGAACGACGGGATGCCTGGGCGGAAGTGGCGGTGAAAAACAAGTTTATGCTGCACGATACGCTGGAGATCATGACGCCCGCCGGGAATCTGTTGTGCCAGCTCGATGCGCTGCAAAACGGCCGCGGCGAGGCAATTGACGTTGCGCCGGGCGACGGCCACCGCGTCTGGCTGCGGGTGCCGGAGGAGGTTGATTTGCGTTTCGGCCTGCTGCTGCGCAACTTCGATCACGGTCAGGACACCCGCGATCCGCATGCAAATCGTTTACCATCTGAAACATTTTGACGAAGTTAGAACAGGATCACAGACCCCTGCGCGCCACTGCCTTATAGTCCCGCCTGCTGCTAACGAGTAACAATAATCAGCAGGTTATTACTGGAACCACCTCATTCACCCGCCCGGCTCCCCCGTGCGGGTTTTCTTTTTTCTCACTTTCGCCAATAATTTTCAGCTGTCAGCTGTGTTATAACCCCCCTCTCACTCTGGTGATCTTCAAGGAACAGATAATGGATAAAAAATCGCTTACGCTGCTGATCCTGAATGGAAAAGGCGCAGGCAATGACGATCTGCGTGCCGCGATCGGCTCGCTGCGTGAAGAAGGCTTTGATATCGCAGTGCGCGTGACCTTTGAAAAAGGGGACGGCGACCGCTACGTCAAAGAGGCGATTGCGCTGCAGGCAGAGACCGTAGTCGCGGGCGGCGGTGACGGCACCATCAATGAAATCGCCACCGCGCTGGCGGCGTCTGAGGCAGACCATCGTCCAGTACTGGGCATTCTGCCGCTCGGCACCGCCAACGATTTCGCCACCAGCGTCGGCATTCCCGAAGAGATGGAACCGGCGCTGCGGCTGGCGATCCAGGGCAAAGCCAGCACCATCGATCTGGCACGGGTTAATCAGACTCACTACTTCATTAATATGGCGACCGGCGGTTTTGGCACCCGTATCACCACTGAAACGCCGGAAAAGCTCAAGTCCGCCCTCGGTGGCGTTTCCTACTTTATTCACGGTCTGATGCGGATGGATACCCTGAAGCCCGATACCTGTGAAATCAGCGGACCTGACTTTCAGTGGCAGGGGGATGCGCTGGTGATCGGTATCGGCAATGGCCGTCAGGCGGGCGGCGGACAGCGCCTCTGTCCGTCGGCGCTGATCAATGATGGCCGGCTGGATGTCAGCATCGTTACCGCGCAGGAGTTGCTGCCTACCCTGCTGCATTCGCTGACTGGTGATGATGACAATCCGGGTATCGTCACGACCCAGCTGGAGTCGCTGACCATCCGTTCGCCGCATGAAATGACCTTTAACCTTGATGGCGAACCGCTGTCCGGGCGCGAGTTCGTGATTGAAGTGCTGGCGGGCGCGCTGAGCTGTCGCCTGCCGCCGCAGTGTCCTCTGCTGGCCTGATACGCAGACAAGGGGGCGAAAGCCCCTTTTTTTGGGCAAATGTAAATGCTTTGTGATTGCCTTCACAACTCTGCCCGGCCAACTTGTATGGTAGTATTAAAGCGCGTATTTTTTCATCATTGAATGCTGACTGAAGGCTACCAGGATGAAAATTGTTAACGCTGAAGTATTTGTTACCTGCGCAGGCAGAAACTTTGTCACCGTCAAAATCACCACCGATCAGGGCCTGACCGGGATTGGTGATGCCACGCTGAATGGCCGCGAATTACCGGTCGCCTCCTACCTGAAAGATCACGTTTGCCCGCAGCTGATTGGCCGCGATGCGCATCAAATCGAAGATATCTGGCAGTACTTCTATAAAGGCGCTTACTGGCGTCGCGGTCCGGTCACCATGTCAGCCATTTCGGCGGTGGATATGGCGCTGTGGGATATCAAAGGCAAAGCCGCCAACATGCCGGTTTACCAGCTGCTGGGCGGCGCATCGCGCACCGGCGTTATGGTCTATTGCCACACCACCGGTCATTCGATTGATGAAGTGATGGACGACTACGCGAAGCACAAAGAGCTGGGATTCAAGGCGATTCGCGCCCAGTGCGGCGTGCCAGGCATGAAAACCACCTACGGCATGGCCAAAGGCAAAGGTCTGGCCTACGAGCCGGCGACCAAAGGCAACTGGCCGGAAGAGCAGCTCTGGTCCACCGAGAAATACCTCGATTTCACGCCAAAACTGTTCGCAGCGATCCGCGACAAATTTGGCTTCGATGAACATCTGCTGCACGACATGCACCATCGCCTGACGCCGATTGAAGCGGCGCGTTTCGGTAAGAGCGTGGAAGATTATCGCCTGTTCTGGATGGAAGATCCGACGCCGGCTGAGAACCAGGAGTGCTTCCGCCTGATCCGTCAGCACACCGTGACGCCAATTGCGGTCGGTGAAGTGTTTAACAGCATCTGGGACTGTAAACAGCTGATTGAAGAGCAGCTGATTGACTATATCCGCACCACCATCACCCATGCGGGCGGCATTACCGGCATGCGCCGCATCGCAGATTTCGCCTCACTTTACCAGGTGCGCACCGGTTCACACGGTCCGTCCGATCTCTCGCCCATCTGCATGGCGGCGGCGCTGCACTTCGATCTCTGGGTACCGAACTTCGGTGTGCAGGAGTACATGGGCTTCTCTGAGCAGATGATGGAGCTGTTCGAGGCGAACTGGACCTTCGATCAGGGCTACATGCATCCTGGCGATAAACCGGGTCTGGGCATTGAGTTCAACGAGAAGCTGGCTGCGAAATATCCCTATGAACCCGCCTATCTGCCGGTGGCCCGTCTGGAAGACGGTACGCTGTGGAACTGGTAAGGAGAGCCTGATGAAAAGTGTGGTGATTGAACAACCGGGCGAGCTGGTGCTGGCTGAACGTCCTCTGCCGCAACCGACGGCCGGTGAAGTCCGGGTCAAAGTGGCCTATGCCAGCATCTGCGGTTCTGATGTGCATATCTGGCACGGCCACAACCCGTTCGCTAAATATCCGCGGGTGATTGGTCATGAGTTTTTCGGCGTGATTGATGCGCTGGGTGAAGGCGTCGATCCGGCCCGGCTGGGCGAGCGCGTGGCGGTCGATCCGGTGGTCAGCTGCGGTCACTGCTACCCCTGCTCGGTGGGTCGCCCCAACGTCTGTACCTCACTGCAGGTGATTGGCGTGCATCGCGACGGCGGCTTTAGCGAATATGCGCTGGCGCCGGCCAGCAACGCTTATCATCTGCCGGATGCGATCCCCGACCGGCTGGCCAGCCTGGTCGAGCCGTTCACCATCGCGGCTAACATCACCGCTTTCCTGCAGCCACAACCGCAGGATGTGGCGCTGATTTACGGGGCCGGTCCGATGGGACTGACCGCCATCCAGGTACTGAAGGGCGTTTACAACGTCAGAGAGGTGATGGTGGTGGATCGTCTGCCGGAACGGCTGGAGCTGGCGCAGCAGAACGGTGCCGATCGGCTGTTTAACAACAGCGAGATCCCGCTGGCGGCGCAGCTGGAAGGCATTCAGCCGACGCTGATTATCGACGCGGCCTGCCATCCCACCATTCTGGCTGAAGCGGCTGCCCTCGCCTCTCCGGCGGCGCGCATCGGTCTGCTGGGCTTTTCCGGCGAACCCTGCAGCATTACCCAGCAAAGTCTCACCAGTAAAGAGTTGTCGCTGTTTACCTCACGTCTCAACAGCCACCGCTTTCCGCAGGTGATTGACTGGATGGAAAAAGGGTTAATCCAGCCAGAGAAGCTGGTCACCCACTATTTCCCGTTGCAGGAGATTGAACGCGCCATGACGCTGTTCGAAAAAGATCCGCGCACCTGCTGCAAAGTGATCCTTCAAATGGGTTAATGCCCACTGAACACCAGGTGTCCTCAGCCGGTGCGTACCCGCCGGCTTATTACAAAGAGAAAACAGATCACGGAGTTTTTATGTTCAAGAATCTGCGCTGGACCCTCGTTTTGCTGTTGTTCCTGGTTTACATGATCAATTACCTCGATCGTGTTGCCCTGTCACTGACGGTGCCGCTGGTGGAAAAAGATCTGGCGATCAATGCTGAGCAGTTCGGCATGATCTTTGGCAGCTTCTTCTTCGGTTACGCGCTGTTTAACTTCGTCGGCGGTCTCGCCACTGACCGGTTTGGCCCGAAAATCGTGCTGGCCGTCGCGGTAGGCGCCTGGTCTATCTTCTGCGGCATGACTGCGCTGGCGACCGGTTTCTGGTCGCTGCTGATCCTGCGCGTGCTGTTCGGCATGGCTGAAGGTCCGATCTGCGCCTCGGCGAATAAAGCGATCAACGGCTGGTTTCCCAAAAAACAGGCAGCCACCGCGATGGGCTTACTCAGCGCCGGTTCGCCACTGGGTGGCGCGGTTGCCGGTCCGATCATCGGTTATCTGGCGCTGGCGTACGGCTGGCGTCCGGCCTTCATCATCGTCTGCTGCATCGGTCTGGTGTGGATGACCTTCTGGCTGTTCTTTGCCGCGGACAACCCGGCGAAAAGCAAACGGGTCAGCGAAGAGGAACGTCTATTAATTGAACGCCTGAAAGCGGCTAACCCTAACGATGAAGCCGATCTGTCAGAAACTGCCCATCCGTTTGGCTACTACCTGCGTCAGCCAATCATCCTGGTGACCGCCTTTGCCTTCTTCTGCTACAACTACATCCTGTTCTTCTTCCTGAGCTGGTTCCCGGCCTATCTGGTGCAGGCCCATGGTCTGGATATTAAGTCGATGAGCATTACCACCATGATCCCGTGGATTGTGGGTTTCGTCGGCCTGGCGCTGGGCGGCTGGATCTCCGATAAAATCTTCAACATCACCGGCAAACTGTTGTTGTCACGTAAAATTGTGCTGGTGGTCTCACTGCTGGCGGCGGCAATTTGTGTGGCGCTGGCAGGTACGATAAAAGAGGTGGTTCCTGCGGTGATGATGATGTCGGTATCGATCTTCTTCCTCTACATTACCGGCGCGATCTACTGGGCGATTATTCAGGATGTGGTGCACAAGAGTCGTGTCGGCAGCATCAGCGGCTTTATCCACCTGGTCGGCAGCCTTTCCGGCATCATCGGACCGATTGTGACCGGCTTTATCGTCCAGCATACCGGTAAGTTTGACAGCGCCTTTGTGCTGGCCGGCGCTGTCGCTGCGCTGGGTGCCTTCCTGGTGCTGTTTGTGATCCGCAGCCCGAAGACCCAGGATAAGCCAGTTTCGGTGTAATCCTCATCACGCAACATGATCACTGATTTCGGGGCGCCTCGCGCCCCGTTTGCCATAAGGACGGACTATGTTACAGATCGATCGCCTGCCCGCTGAGATCCAGCGCCCTGCCTATGACCGGGCCCAGCTTAAAACCCGTATGGTACATATCGGCTTTGGTGCCTTTCACCGCGCGCATCAGGCGCTGTGCAGCGATAAGCTGGCCGCCGAACACGGCAGTGACTGGGGTTACTGCGAAGTTAACCTCAACAGCGGCGAACTGATTCAGGCGCTGCGTGAACAGCAGTTGCTCTATACTCTGACCGAAATGGCGAATGATTCGCTGCAGACCCGGGTGATCGGCGTGATTACTGCGGCGCTGCACGGCAAAGGCGACGGCATTGAGGCGGTGATCAACGCCATGTGTCAGCCCGAGGTGGCAATTGTTTCGATGACCGTGACCGAGAAAGGCTATTGCCATCAGCCAGCCAGCGGCAATCTGAACCCGGATCATCCCGATATCGTGCATGACCTCGACAATCCGCAGACGCCGCGTTCGTTGCCAGGCCTGATTCTGGCCGCCATTAATCGCCGTCGGCAGCTCGGCCTGCCGCCCTTCAGCGTGATGTCGTGCGATAACATGCCGGAGAACGGCCACGTCACCCGCAACGTGATTGTGCAGCTGGCACAACGGCAGGATGCGGCGCTGGCGGACTATATTCAGCAGCAGGTAACCTTTCCCTCAACCATGGTTGACCGGATTGTGCCGGCGATGACGGAGGCGGCGTTTGACGCGCTGGCCGGGCGGCTCGGCTCCCGTGACCCGGTAGCGGTTGAAGCGGAACCGTTCTTTCAGTGGGTCATCGAAGATAATTTTGTCAGCGGTCGTCCGGCGTGGGAAAAGGCGGGAGCAGAACTGGTCAGCGACGTATTGCCGTATGAAGAGATGAAACTGCGCATGCTGAATGGCAGCCACTCGTTTCTCGCCTACCTTGGCTACCTTGCCGGCTATCAGCACATCAGCGATTGCATGGCCGATCCGCACTTCCGCGCCGCTGCCCGTGCACTGATGGTCGATGAGCAGGCACCCACCCTGCGCACTCAGGGCGTGGACCTTGAAGCCTATGCCGATTCGCTGATCGCCCGCTACGAAAACCGCGCCATCAAACATCGTACCTGGCAAATCGCCACTGACGGATCGCAAAAATTACCGCAGCGCCTGCTGGACAGTCTGCGCTGGCATCTGAGCAATAACAGCCGCTGTGAACTGCTGCTGCTCGGCGTGGCTGGCTGGATGCGCTATGTCGGGGGGACCGACGAACAAGGTCAGCCGATTGAGGTTCGCGATCCGCTGAAGACGACGCTGGCAGAATGCGTGGCCAGCAGCGAAGAAGGTGAAGCGCGCGTGCGTGCGCTGCTCGGCCTGCGCCAGATCTTCGGCGACGATCTGGCAGACAACGCCGATCTGGTCGCCCGGCTGACCGCCTGTTATCAGCAGCTGATTACCCAGGGTGCGCGTGCGACGGTGCAGCAGTACATGACGCGCGCCTGATGCGATGATGACAAAGCACTGGCGCAGACGCAGCGTGCTGATTAGACTGACCCTTTCCCTTCGGGCTGGCACCAGCCAGCCGTAATATGGATATTGCTGCATGTCGATCGCCTATACCATTACCACCAGCGAACCGGTGAATCAGCAGATTTACCGGTTTTTGCGCAAAGATATCGTGACCTGTGTGATTCAGCCGGGTTCGCTGCTGTCGGAAAAAGAGGTCTCTGCGCGTTTTAACGTCTCACGCCAGCCAGTGCGCGAAGCGTTCATCAAGCTGGCCGAAGCCGGACTGGTACAGGTATTGCCGCAACGCGGCACCTTTGTGCGTAAAATTTCCGCCAAACGGGTGGCGGACGGCCGCTTCATCCGTGAAGCGGTGGAGGTTTCCGTGGTGCGCCGTGCGGCGCTGGAGATTGGCGACCCGTCGCTGATGATGCTGGAACACAACCTGCAGCTGCAACGCATGGCGGCTGAGCGGCATGACAGCCAGGCGTTTCTCAGCCTGGATGATGAGTTTCACCGGCTGATTGCCGAAAGTATTGATTGCAAGCTGGCGTGGGAAACCGTCGAGAACATTAAAGCGGCGATGGACCGGGTTCGTTTTCTGACCCTGAGTGAGGTTTCACCGCCGGAAAGCCTGATTCAGCAGCATGAGGAGATTTTTGCAGCGTTGAAACATCACGACGCAGACGCCGCCGAAGCCGCGATGCGCCGTCATTTGCAGGAGATGATTTTCTCAATTACCCCTATTGCCGAGCGCAACAGCGCATGGTTTGAAGCACCCTGACCCGGCAACGGTGCCGTCCCGCCGCCTCAGCGCGGGATGGCACACCCACCGCTACCACCACTGATGAAAATGGTGCACTGGCCCGATTCCCGTACCGACCTCCAGTGAATCCGCCTGTAACAACGCCTGCTGCAGCCAGGCTTTCGCTTCGGTGATCGTATCCGCCCAGTCGGCGTGACGCGGACGCAAAGCCGCCAGCGCCGCTGACAGCGTGCAGCCGGTGCCGTGAGTATGACGGGTATTGACCCGCGGCGTGCTGAACCGCTGCTGGCCCGAAGGGGTGATCAGCCAGTCCGGGCTGTTATCAGCCGTCAGGTGACCGCCCTTGATCAATACCGCCTGACATCCCGCCGCCAGCAACGCCTCGCCCTGCGCCCGCATCTGCGCTTCGCTCTCCGCCACCGCGCACCCCAGCAACGCTGCTGCTTCCGGCAGATTCGGCGTAATCAGCGACACCTGTGGTAACAGCAGTTCGCGGACGCTGGCAATCGCATCGGCGGATAACAGCGGATCGCCGCTTTTCGCCACCATCACCGTATCCAGCACCACGAAAGGAATCGCGCTACGTCTCAGCTGGGCCGCAACCTGCCCGACGATGGCGGTTTCTGACAACATGCCAATTTTCGCGCTGTCGATACGCACATCGTCCAGCACCGAATCAAGCTGGGCGGCCACAAAGTCAGCATCGATTCGGTAGACCGACTGGACGCCATGGGTATTTTGCGCCACCAGCGCGGTGATCACGCTGGTGCCATACGCGCCCAGCGCGGAAAAGGTTTTCAGATCGGCCTGGATCCCTGCCCCGCCGCTGGGATCGGTCCCGGCGATGGTCAGTGCATTAATGCGTTTCATGGTCCACCTCCAGCGTCCAGAGCGCATCAAGAAACGCCGTGGCAAAACTGCCGGGGCCGGCTGAGCTTGCCGCCGCCTGTTCACCGGCCCGCGCCATCACCTGACAGGCACTGGCGACGTTGAGCAGCCGATCGCCGCTCAGACTGCTGAAGCCAGCCACCACCGCCGACAGCGCACAGCCGGTACCGACCACCCGCGTCATTAACGGGCTGCCGCCGCGAATGGCAAAGGTGCGCTGACCGTCGGTGGCGTAGTCTACTTCGCCGGTCACAATCACCAGCGTCTGATAGTCGCGGGCCAGCTGCCGGGCGGCCTCCAGCGCTGCATCCGCCTGATGCAGGCTATCCACTCCGCGTCCGCCGCTGGCCTGTTGCGCCAGCGCCAGGATCTCTGAGGCGTTACCGCGGATCACCGCTGGCTGCTGGCTCAGCAGCCGCTGGCAGAAGGTGCTGCGCAGCGTCAGCGCTCCGACCGCCACCGGGTCCAGTGTCCAGGGCGTTCCCGCCTGCCTGGCGGCCGTGACCGCCGCCTGCATCGCCTGCTGGCGCTCAGCGGTCAGCGTCCCGACGTTAATCAGTAAGGCATCGGCAAAGCCGCTGAACTGCGCGGCTTCCTCCGCATCAATCACCATCGCCGGTGAAGCGTTGAGCGACAGCAGCACATTGGCGGTGAAGTTTTGTACCACGTCGTTAGTCATGCAGTGCACCAGCGGTGACTGACGGCGGAAACGGTGCAGAATGGGCGCGAATTGCGCAGCAGAAAGGTGTTGAGATTGATCTGTCATCATAGCTCCCAACCGGCGAATAAGAAGGCGAATGCGGTCAGGCATCAGACTTCCCTACGCTGGCATTATCCAGTTCAGGTCAGCGGGTTTTTCTCAGCCCTTTCCTGACGGAAAGCGGCACCCCGAGTCGTGTTACAGCCTGCAGCATAAGGAGGTGGCGTCGCGAAAGCAAGCCAGAGCTGCGTCAGCCATCCTCGCGCCGGTGACACTTCACATGATCCTGATCAATTCTCGCCGCAGCAAAAACAGGCTTAATGCTGCGGGCCATAAAACTACCCCTTTCGAGGTAGCCATTTAAGCCAGAGATCAGGTGCTGCCGATCGCGGCATCGGTTTCCGCCCTTAAACGGTAGCCAGCCATAATAATTAGCCTGCTTACAGCATCGCCGAAAAAAACACCTCATTTCATGGAGTTAAACTACTCCAGGAGCGGAACTTCATACTATTCAGGATGTATGATGCGATTGTCAGCGCTTATTCCTCACCGCCATCGATGGCAGGACATTACTATCGAACGTCACGGTGCTATCGCACCAAATGGCAGACATTATCTTTCCACCTATATTTCCGCCCGCTGTCTGCGCTGCGGCAAAATAATTCATCGTGTCTATTACCGGGATATCAGCGATCAACAGGCGCGCCGCTGGCTGGGATAACTGTCCTGACGGCGAGCGGTTCAGACACCGTTAAAGTTAACAGTTAGTTAGCAATTTGTTAGTCTGGTAATTAATCATCGTCTGACCAGACTCTCTCTATGCCACTGTTGTTTGAAAGCTTAAGCCATCAAATCTATCTGTCCGCACCGCTGTTTATTCTGATCCTGCTGGGCTACGGCCTGACGCGACTGGGTAAATGGCCTGCCAGCATCAGCGAAGGGATGAACCGCTTCGTGTTCAACGTCGCGCTGCCCTGCATGCTGTTTGGCGTGATGAGCCATTTTTATCAAAGCCCGCCGGTTGATGCGCGGCTGCTGCTGGCCTTCTTTGGCAGCTGCCTGCTGGTGTTTATCGTCGGCCGGATAGTGGCCAAAAGGCTGTTTAAGCTGGATGGCGTTGCTGGCTCGGTCTTCGCGCTGGGCGGCATCTTTTCCAACAACGTGATGCTCGGCATTCCGGTGGCGACGGTACTGCTGGGGCCCGCGTCCCTGCCCTCGGTGGCGCTGGTACTGGTGTTTAACAGTCTGATCCTCTGGACCCTGCTGACGGTCTCGGTTGAGTGGGCGAAACAGGGCAGCTTTTCGCTGCAGGGGCTGGGGCGCACCGCGATCGGCGTGCTAAAGAACCCGCTGATTATTGGCATTCTCAGCGGTACCGGCTGGAGTTTTTTGCAGCGTCCGCTGCCGCTGCTGGCTGCTGAACCGCTGCGGATGCTGGGATCGATCGCCGCCCCGCTGTCGCTGGTTACCCTTGGCATGAGCCTCGCCCATTACCGGGTGCGGGAAGGACTGAAAGAGAGTTATACCCTCTGCCTGCTCAAGCTGGTGCTGCAACCGATGACGGTGTGGGCCATTGCCTGGCTGACCGGCCTGCCGCCGCTGGAGAGTAAAGTGGTGGTGCTGCTGGGATCGATGGCGGTCGGGGTCAACGTCTACCTGATGTCGCAGAAGTTTAATGTGATTACCGGCCCGGCTGCCGCCAGCATGCTGTTTTCGACGCTGTTTGCTGCGGTGACGACGCCGCTGTGGATGATGCTGATGACACTGGCGGGATATTAAAAAAAAAGCCCCTCAACATCAGTCGAGGGGCTGTTGCGTGGCTATCGCAAAACTTATTCAGCCGCTTTGGTACGAATCAGGTAATCAAAGGCGCTCAGTGAGGCTTTCGCACCCTCGCCGCTGGCGATGATGATCTGCTTGTACGGAACCGTGGTGCAGTCACCCGCCGCGAACACGCCTTTCAGGCTGGTTTCGCACTTGGCATCAATGATGATTTCGCCCATTTTGTTGCGCTCAACCGCGCCTTCCAGCCATGGGGTGTTAGGCAGCAGACCGATCTGAACGAAAATGCCGGACAGCGCCAGTTCGTGTGTAGTCTGGCTGGTACGGTCGATATACTGCAGACCGGTTACCTTGCTGCCGTCACCTTTCACTTCGGTGGTCTGGGCATTCAGGATGACATCCACGTTTTTCAGGCTGCGCAGTTTATCCTGCAGCACCTGATCAGCGCGCATTTCACCGGCAAACTCCAGCAGCGTCACATGTTCAACGATACCGGCCAGGTCAATCGCCGCTTCAACGCCGGAGTTACCGCCGCCGATCACTGCGGTGCGCTTGCCTTTAAACAGCGGGCCATCACAGTGTGGGCAGTAGGTGACGCCTTTGGTGCGGTACTCTTCTTCGCCCGGCACACCCATGTTACGCCAGCGTGCGCCAGTTGCCAGGATGATGCTGCGTGACTTCAGTACCGCGCCGGAGGCAGTTTCAACCGCATGCAGGCCACCCACAGCCGCCGCCGGGATCAGCTTGATCGCGCTCTGGCTCTCAATCACATCGACATTGTAATCATCGACGTGAGCGCGCAGTGAGCCCGCCAGTTTTGCCCCTTCGGTTTTCGGCACAGAAATATAGTTTTCGATATCAACGGTGTCCAGCACCTGACCGCCAAAACGCTCGCCCATCAGACCGGTGCGAATGCCTTTACGGGCAGAATAGATGGCTGCTGCTGCGCCCGCCGGGCCGCTACCAATAATCAGCACGTCGTATGCGTCACGCTTGTTCAGCTCTTCTGCGGCACGTTTATCGGCGTTAGTGTCAACTTTGCTGACGATTTCCGCCAGGCTCATGCGGCCCTGACCAAACTCTTTACCGTTGAGGTAAACCGCCGGCACGCCCATCACGTTGCGTTCCTGAATTTCATTCTGGAACAGGCCACCGTCAATCGCGGTGTGGCTGATGCGTGGATTCAGCACCGCCATCAGGTTCAGCGCCTGTACCACGTCAGGGCAGTTGTGGCATGACAGCGAATAGTAGGTTTCGAAATGGAAATCGCCATCCAGCGCGGCAACCTGATCCAGCAGGCTCTGCGCTTCTTTTGACGGATGCCCACCGGTCTGCAACAGCGCCAGCACCAGTGAGGTAAATTCGTGACCCAGTGGCGAACCGGCAAAACGCGGACCGCTGTTCGAGCCTGGGTTAGTGATTAAAAACGACGGCTTGCGGACCTGACGATCGTTCTCTTCGCGGAAGCTGACTTTATCAGACAAGCCTGCGATGTCGACCAACAGCTCACGGATCTCGGTTGATTTGGCACCCTCGTCCAGAGTGGCAATCAACTCAACAGGTTTGGTTAATTTCTCAAGGTAGGCCTTGAGTTGCGTCTTCAAATTTGTGTCGAGCATAGTGATATCCTGGTCAAAAAATCGGGTGCCGTGGCACCCGATGAGAGAAAGATCGAAAGGCCGAAGCGGGATTAGATTTTGCCAACCAGGTCCAGAGATGGAGCCAGTGTTGCATCACCTTCTTTCCATTTCGCCGGGCACACTTCGCCTGGGTGAGAAGCAACGTACTGTGCCGCTTTCACTTTACGCAGCAGGTCAGAGGCGTCACGGCCGATACCTTCAGCAGTGATTTCGATCGCCTGGATGATACCTTCCGGGTCAACGATGAAAGTACCACGGTCAGCCAGGCCTTCCGCTTCACGCATGATTTCGAAGTTACGGGTCAGCGCGCCAGTCGGGTCGCCGATCATTGCGTACTGAATCTTGGCGATGGTGTCTGAAGAACCGTGCCAGGCTTTGTGGGTAAAGTGGGTGTCAGTTGAAACGGAGTAGATATCTACGCCCAGTTTCTGGAACTCTTCGTAGTGATCGGCCACGTCGCCCAGTTCGGTCGGGCAAACGAAAGTGAAGTCAGCCGGGTAGAAGAAGAACACACTCCATTTACCTTCAACGTCTTTCTCGGTTACGTCGATGAACTCGCCGTTTTTGAATGCTGCGTTTTTGAACGGCTTGATTTTGGTATTGATAATAGACATCTGATGGCCTCCGTTGAATTATGTGATGTACGTTACAGAATTTTCGGGCCAACATCTAATATGCAGTCGTTATCAATCAAATAAACGAAAGCTATCAAACGCGGAAAGCGGGATGCTCTCTGGCCCGCGAGGCAGTGTACAGGGAATGTCGGGACAATTAACCCGCTTTATACTTTTCAAATCTTTTCGGCCAATCGCTGCTAGCTTTGTAAGACCAGAGATAAAGGGAGCTGACTTGTGGAGATTCGTCCGTTTACTGAAGCCGATCGGCCTTTTTTGCGTACGCTGTTTCTGGCGGCGCGGCGGCATAACTGGCGCTGGCTGGATGGCAGCGACTGGCAGCTGGAAGATTTTGATGGCGTTATCCTCGGTGAAACCGTACTGGTAGCCGACTGTGACGGGCAGCGCGTCGGATTTGCCGGCCTGCTGGAGAATGATAATTTCCTGCATAGCCTGTATGTCGACCCCGACTGGCAGGGCCGCGGTGCAGGCAGTGCCTTGCTGGAAGCGGTTCAGGCGCGCTTCACCTCGACCGGCGCGCTGAAGTGTCTGACGATGAACAAAGCGGCGCAGGCATTTTATCTGAAGCATGGCTGGAAGATGATTGCGCAGGGCAAAGGGGAACAGGGAGGCTATGTGCTGATGCACTACCCGCTGGCGTCTGAATACACCAGCGGGTCGGGTCGGGCTTAAAGTGCGCGGAAGGCGATGTCGCCAGGAATGACCTCGCCCTGCCAGTAAAGCTGGGCGGCGACCCGTCCGGCAAGCTGGCGGTAGAGCGCGGTGAATTCACTGTCCGGCCGGCGGATTACCGTCGGCTGGCCCGCATCCAGATCTTCACGCAGGTTAATGTGCAACGGCAGCTGGGCCAGCAGCTGCGTGTGGTAATCAGCCACCAGCTTTTGCGCCCCGCCAGTGCCGAAAATCGGTTCGTGGAAGCCGCACTGGCTGCAGATGTGCAGGCTCATGTTCTCGACTACGCCCAGCACCGGCACGCTGACTTTTTCAAACATCACGATGCCTTTGCGGGCGTCGATCAGCGCGATATCCTGCGGCGTGGTGACCACCAGCGCGCCGGTCACCGGAACATTCTGCGCCAGCGTCAGCTGGATATCGCCGGTGCCCGGCGGCATATCCAGCACCAGATAATCCAGCTCCGGCCACATCGTCTCGTTCAGCAGTTGCATCAGCGCTTTGCTGGCCATCGGCCCGCGCCACACCATGGCGTTATCGTCAGTCACCAGATAGCCAATCGAGTTAGTGGCCAGCCCGTGCGCCATAATCGGTGCCATATGGGTCCCATCGGGCGAGGTAGGACGTTCATGTTCGGTGCCCAGCATGTTGGGCACCGACGGGCCATAGATATCGGCGTCGAGGATGCCGACGCGCGCGCCCTCTGCGGCCAGCGCCAGCGCCATATTGACGGCGGTACTGGATTTGCCCACGCCGCCTTTACCGGAGCTGACGGCGATAATATTTTTCACGCCGTTAACGCCAGGCTGGTTTTTCACCCGCTTCAGGGTGGCGATATCATGGCTTAAACGCCAGTCAATCGCGCGCGTGCCGGTCAGGCGCAGCAGCTCGGCGCTGGTCTGCGCTTTCAGTTCTTCAAAGGCGCTGGCCCAGGCGAACGGCATGATCAGTTCGATATGCAGCTTACCGTCCAGCTGTGCCACGTGATGCAACGCTTTCAGCGCAGTGAGATTCTGTTGCAGCGTCGGATGCTCAAAGCCTCTCAGTACGCCGACCACGATGGCGCGCAGGGCTTCAGGCGTATGCGGTTCCCGGGATTGTACTGTCATCCCCCACTCCTTTTTTATGCTGTTCTTACGCTGTGCTTCAGCGATGTATTTTCAATGATATCAGATGGCCACTGTTTCGCGGCGACTGCCGGTGGCGAATCCCTTGTGTTTACGCCAGCGGAGCCTTCGGTTACCATCTAAGCCCGTTTTTTCAATCAACAGAAAGCTACGCAAACTATGACTCAAGTCGCTAAAAAAATTCTGGTAACCTGCGCGCTGCCTTACGCGAACGGATCAATCCATCTCGGCCATATGCTCGAGCATATCCAGGCAGACATTTGGGTGCGTTACCAGCGAATGCGTGGCAATCAGGTTTACTTCATCTGCGCTGATGACGCGCACGGCACGCCGATTATGCTGAAAGCACAGCAGCTGGGCATTGCGCCAGAGCAGATGATTGCTGAAATGAAACAAGAGCATGAAGCCGATTTTGCCGGTTTCAACGTCAGCTATGACAACTATCACTCGACCCACGGTGATGAGAACCGCCAGCTGTCGGCGCTGATTTACGGTCGCCTGAAAGAGAACGGTTTTATTAAGAACCGCACCATTTCTCAGCTCTACGATCCGGAAAAAGGGATGTTCCTGCCGGACCGTTTTGTTAAAGGCACCTGCCCGAAATGTAAGTCTGCCGATCAGTACGGTGATAACTGTGAAGTCTGCGGCGCGACGTACAGCCCGACCGAACTGATTGATCCGAAGTCGGTGGTCTCCGGTGCGACGCCAGTGCTGCGCGACTCGGAACACTTCTTCTTTGATCTGCCATCGTTCAGCGCCATGCTGCAGGCCTGGACCCGTTCCGGTGCGTTGCAGGATCAGGTCGCTAACAAGATGCAGGAGTGGTTCGAATCAGGCCTGCAGCAGTGGGATATCTCACGTGACGCGCCCTATTTCGGTTTTGAAATCCCGGATGCGCCAGGCAAATATTTTTACGTCTGGCTGGATGCGCCTATTGGCTACATGGGCTCGTTCAAGAACCTGTGCGACAAGCGTGGCGATATCGACTTCGACGAATTCTGGCGTAAAGATTCCACCACCGAGCTGTATCACTTTATCGGTAAAGATATCGTCTACTTCCACAGCCTGTTCTGGCCGGCGATGCTGGAAGGCAGCGACTTCCGCAAACCGAACAACCTGTTTGTCCACGGTTATGTGACGGTCAATGGTGCCAAGATGTCGAAATCACGCGGCACCTTTATTAAAGCCAGCACCTGGCTGCAGCATCTGGACGCTGACAGCCTGCGTTACTATTACGCGGCAAAACTCTCTTCGCGCATCGACGACATCGACCTGAACCTGGAAGATTTCGTTCAGCGCGTCAACGCTGACATCGTCAACAAAGTGGTTAACCTGGCATCACGTAACGCCGGCTTTATCACCAAACGCTTTGACGGCAAGCTGGCGGCTGAACTGGCCGATCCGGCGCTCTATCAGACCTTTGTTGATGCGTCAGAGAAGATCGGTGAAGCCTGGGCGAGCCGCGAATACAGCCGCGCAATCCGTGAAATTATGGCGCTGGCCGACCTGGCAAACCGCTACGTTGATGAGCAGGCACCGTGGGTAGTCGCGAAGCAGGAAGGCCGTGACGCCGATCTGCAGGCAATCTGCTCAATGGGGATTAACCTGTTCCGCGTGCTGATGACCTGGCTGAAGCCGGTGCTGCCGTCGCTGAGCGCGCGCGCAGAAGGCTTCCTTAACTGCGAACTGAGCTGGGATGCGATTCCACAGCCGCTGCTGGATCATCAGGTTGCGCCGTTTAAAGCGCTCTACAGCCGGATTGAAATGGCGAAGGTCGAAGGCCTGATTGAGGCGTCGAAAGAGGATGCCGCAGCGGCCAGCGCCCCGGCGGTTAGCGGTCCGCTGGCGGATGCGCCGGTTGGTGACACCATCACCATCGACGATTTCGCCAAAGTCGATATGCGGGTAGCGCTGATTGAGCAGGCGGAGCTGGTCGATGGCTCAGACAAGCTGTTGCGTCTGCAACTCGACCTGGGTGGCGAGAAGCGTCAGATCTTCTCCGGCATTCGTGCGGCCTATCCCGATCCGTCCGTGCTGGTCGGCAAGATGACCATCATCGTTGCTAACCTGGCGCCGCGTAAAATGCGCTTTGGCATCTCCGAAGGGATGGTGCTGTCGGCGGGACCGGGCGGTAAAGATCTGTTTGTACTGTCGGTAGACAGCGGTGCGGTACCGGGCATGCCGGTTAAATAATCCCTCACGCTTCACTCCCCTTACGCCAGGTTGCCGGTGTAAGGGGAGATTCTGCTTTATCTCTGCGATTTCAGCCGTCACGTTTTCCCCCGCGCCGCTTCCCCCTGCTTTGCTGATGTCCCGCTAAACCTGCTGATCCGGGCATCGGTCTGTCGGGCTTTTATGTGATCGCTAGCACGCTAAGCGGTTAATGCGTATGATGAACAACAGTGAAAACAGGAGCCTGTCATGCTCACCGTGCTGTCTGTCTGCGGGCGCTACCTTCGTGCCTTTATCATCATTTATCTCTGCTTATACAGTGGCAACGGCATCGCCTCGCTGCTGCCGATCACTATTCCTGGCAGTATTCTCGGGATGCTGATTCTGTTTGCCCTGCTGGCGTCGCAAATCCTGCCGGTCAACTGGGTGAAACCGGGCTGCCATCTGATCATCCGCTATATGGCGCTGCTGTTTGTGCCAATTAGCGTCGGCGTCATGAGCCATACCGATATTCTCAGCGCCCAGTTTGGTCCGATCGTCATCTCCTGCGTCGTCAGTACCTTTGTGGTGCTGGCGGTGGTCGGCGTCAGCGCCCACCAGTTGCACAGCCGTCGTCCGCTCCGGGAGCCAAACGATGAGTGATATCTGGTGGTCTCTGCCGCTGACCCTGGCGGCGTTCTTTCTGGCGCGCAAGCTGGCGCTGACCCTGAAAATCTCGCTGCTCAATCCACTGCTGGTGGCGATGGCGATTATCATCCCGATCCTGCTGCTGCTGCAGTTGCCCTACTCGCGCTACTTTGCCGGCAGTCAGATTCTTAACCAGCTGCTGCAACCGGCGGTGGTCGCCCTGGCGCTGCCGCTGTACGAGCAGATGCATCAGATTCGCGCCCGCTGGAAGTCGATCATTGGGGTCTGCTTTATCGGGAGCCTGACCGCCATGATATCGGGCACCGCTATCGCCCTGTGGCTGGGCGCCACGCCAGAAATTGCCGCCACCATTATTCCCAAATCAGTCACCACGCCCATCGCAATGGCGGTCTCCGGATCGCTGCACGGCATCCCGGCGATCAGCGCCATCTGTGTACTGATCGCCGGCGTGCTGGGGGCGGTGTTTGGGCATATGCTGCTGAACCTGCTGGGCGTCAAATCGAAAGCGGCGCGCGGTCTGGCCATCGGTAACGCCTCCCATGCCCTCGGAACCGCCCGGGCGGCTGAAGTCGATTATCAGGAAGGGGCGTTCAGTTCACTGGCGCTGGTGATTTGCGGCATCATTACTTCTTTGCTGGCACCGTTTATTTTTCCGCTACTGCTGCACTGGTTTGGCTAAAACTTTGCGATAGATCTCGCAAAGTTGAAACATGCAACACAGGTTGCATTGTCAGAGCGACGGGGATCACATATAAACCGGTGACTGGCATATCGTCCTGCTGAATTTAATGAGGCTCTCATGCATTCACGTTTCCTCTCCGCCTTCGAGGCGTTGCCGTCAACTCTGCAAACCGCGCTGGCTCCGCTGCTGGACGCGCCTGACTTTCAGGCAGTGCTGCGCGCCGACCAGATCGCATCGCTGCAGCAACAGACTCAGATGGACGCCGATGCGCTGGCGCTGGCGCTGCTGCCGCTGGCAGCAGCCTGTGCGGTGGCCACGGTGTCGCACTTTAACGTCGGGGCGATCGCCCGCGGCACCAGTGGTAACTGGTACTTCGGCGCCAACATGGAATTTGTCGGCACCCCACTGCAACAGACGGTGCACGCTGAGCAGAGCGCGATTACCCACGCCTGGCTGCGCGGCGAACGCCAGCTGGAAACCATCACGGTTAACTACACCCCGTGCGGCCATTGCCGTCAGTTTATGAATGAACTCAACAGCGGTACCGGGATTCGTATTTCGCTGCCGCAGCGCGCCATCAGTACCCTGGCCGATTATCTGCCAGACTCCTTTGGCCCGCGCGATCTCGACATCACAACCCTGCTGATGGATGCGGTCGACCACGGTTACAGCGCTGAGGGAGATGCGCTGGTGCAGGCCGCCGTGGCCGCCGCCAATGCCAGCCACGCGCCGTACAGCCAGTCACACAGCGGCGTAGCGCTGGAAACCGAGTCCGGCACCATTGTGACCGGTCGCTATGCTGAGAATGCCGCGTTTAACCCCAGCTTTCCGCCGCTTCAGGCCGCGCTGGTGCTGCTGAATATGCAGGGCGGGCACAGTGGACAGATAAAAAGAGCGGTGCTGGCAGAAGTAGAAAATGCCACGCTGAGCCAGTTTGCCGCCACGCAGGCAACCTTACAGACTTTTGGTTGCAGTGAGCTGCTGTCGGTGAGATTGCACAAAGCATAACCCACTGTCAGAAAGGCCACAGTTTTGTGACCTTTTATGAACAAATGCTGTACTTCTGCGGGAAATTTCATAGGATCTGGCGCCAGAATTCACGTCATGACAAATTACTCTGAATAATTCGGGTTGCAGGATGGCAGCAAGTACGTGAATGATTCGCAGCGGAGACCTGCCGCTGCACTGCTCCTGCAGCCTGAGCTATAACGGGTAAGTAAACTGGCGCTACCTTTCCGGCGTGACGCCAGACAACACTGCAACCGGAGCATCACTGCATGGAACTCGACTACGAAAGTAAACGTCCGCTCTACATCCCTTACGCTGGCCCGATTTTGCTGGAATTCCCCCTCCTCAACAAAGGCAGTGCCTTTAGCATCGAAGAACGTAACGAATTTAATCTCAATGGTCTGCTGCCGGAAGCGGTAGAGTCGATTGAAGAACAGGCGCAGCGTGCCTGGCGTCAGTTCCAGGACTTCAAAAACAATAACGATAAGCACGTCTACCTGCGTAACATCCAGGACACCAACGAAACGCTGTTTTATCGCCTGCTGGACAACCATCTCGAAGAGATGATGCCGATCATTTACACCCCAACCGTCGGCGCCGCCTGTGAACACTTCTCTGAAATCTATCGCCGGGCACGCGGGGTGTTTATCTCTTACCCGAACCGCGACCGCATCGAAGATATGCTGCAGAACGCCACCAAACAGAACGTGAAGGTCATTGTCGTCACCGATGGCGAGCGCATCCTGGGTCTGGGTGACCAGGGCATCGGCGGCATGGGCATCCCGATCGGTAAGCTGTCGCTCTACACCGCCTGTGGCGGTATCAGTCCGGCTTATACCCTGCCGGTGGTGCTGGATGTCGGTACCAATAATCAGCAGCTGCTGAACGATCCGCTCTACATGGGCTGGCGTCATCCGCGTATTACCGGCGAAGAGTACGACGCTTTCGTTAATGACTTTATTCAGGCTGTTAAACGTCGCTGGCCGAAAGTGCTGTTGCAGTTCGAAGACTTCGCCCAGAAGAACGCCATGCCATTGCTAAACCGCTACCGCGATGAAGTCTGCTGCTTTAACGACGACATTCAGGGTACAGCCGCGGTTACCGTGGGTACGCTGATCGCCGCCAGCCGCGCAGCCGGTAGCCGCCTGTGCGAACAGAAGGTGGTATTCCTCGGTGCCGGTTCCGCCGGCTGTGGCATCGCCGAACAGATTATTGCCCAGATGAAATCGGAAGGCCTGAGCGATGAAGAAGCGCGCAGCCGGGTGATGATGGTGGATCGCTTTGGTCTGCTGACCGACAAGCTGCCTAACCTGCTCGACTTCCAGAGCAGACTGGTGCAGAAGAGCGAAAACCTTCAGCACTGGGATGTCACCAGTGACGCGATTTCGCTGCTCGACGTGGTGCGCAACGCCCATCCGGATATTCTGATTGGGGTATCGGGTCAGCCAGGGCTGTTCACCGAAGAGATCATCCGCGAGATGCACAAACACTGCAAACGCCCGATTGTGATGCCGCTGTCGAACCCGACGTCACGCGTTGAAGCCACGCCAGCCGATATCATTGCCTGGACCGACGGTGCAGCGCTGGTGGCTACCGGCAGTCCGTTCTCGCCGGTCAGCTGGAACGGTAAAACCTACCCGATCGCCCAGTGCAACAACTCCTACATCTTCCCGGGAATTGGTCTGGGTGTTATCGCGTCAGGCGCCAGCCGCGTCACCGACACCATGCTGATGACCGCCAGCCGGGCGCTGGCCGACTGCTCGCCGCTGGTGAATGATGGTGAAGGTCCGGTACTGCCGGAAATCAAAGATATCCAGGGCGTGTCGAAAATCATCGCCATGGAAGTCGGCAAAGCGGCGCAGCTGGCGGGTGTCGCCGTCGTCACCTCCGAAGATGTGCTGTCGCAGGCGATTGCCAACAACTTCTGGCTGCCGCAATACCGTCATTATCGTCGTACCTCGATCTAATTGTGCGCTGCCGGACCGATTCTGGTCCGGCAATGCTCAAAAAGAGACCAGCCAACCGGCACTAACTTGCTTCGCTGCGGCGGCTCAAGTAGCCTTGTGCCATCTCAAATTTCTGACATCGAGTCTCCAGGCGCATGCTGAAACGCGTTTTCATTGGACTGCTTTTCATCATCCTGCTGATGGTGGCGACGGCGCTTGGCCTTGATCGCTGGATCAGTTGGAAAACTGCGCCCTTTATCTACGAGAATGTCTCTTCGCTGCCGCACCGCCAGGTGGGTGTGGTGCTGGGCACCGCCAAATATTATCGTACCGGGGTGATCAATCAGTATTACCTCTATCGGATGCAGGGCGCGCTCAACGCCTATAACAGCGGCAAAGTGAACTACCTGCTGCTGAGCGGTGACAATGCGCTGCAAAGCTACAACGAACCGATGACCATGCGTCGCGATTTAATCAAGGCAGGCGTCGATCCGGCGGATATTGTGCTGGACTATGCCGGTTTCCGGACGCTGGATTCGATTGTTCGCACCCGCAAAGTGTTCGATACCAACGACTTCATTATCATCACCCAACGCTTCCACTGTGAGCGGGCGCTGTTTATTGCCCTGCAGCTCGGCATTCAGGCGCAGTGCTATGCCGTGCCTTCGCCGAAAAACATGCTCAGCGTGCGTTTCCGTGAGGTCGGTGCGCGGCTGGGCGCGCTGGCTGACCTGTTCCTGCTGAAGCGAGAGCCACGCTTCCTTGGGCCGCTGGTGCCGATTCCGGCGGTGCGTGAAGTGCCGGAGGATGCACAAAGTTATCCGGCGGTCACGCCGGAACAGCTGCTGGAGCTGGAGCAGAAGCTGCGTAAATAGCTCACACACTGCGGGCTTGTTTATGCTGTGCTGACACTTGTTACTCCAATGCTGTGGTCTGGTAGTCACGTGCCTGGCTCAGGGAGCAGTTTCAGGCGCTCAGAAAGTCGCTTCAGACGGCTGACAGACCTGAACCAATTTCAGATTTGCCCTTGTTCCCTGAGCAGTCCCGGTCTCACCGCTGAGCAGGCTTCAGGCAGCATACGCCTGCCGCAAAGACGCAACAACGGCAGCACTTTTTCCCATAAAAAAAGCGACCCGAAGGTCGCTTTGTTTTTTCTGACGTCATCGCCTGCGCATTATTTTTTGCGCGAGTATTTCAGCGAGTCGAGCGCCACGGCGAAGATGATGATGCCGCCTTTGATGATGTACTGCCAGTAAGGGTTGACGCCGATATAGGTCAGGCCGTAGTTGATTACGGTGAAGATCAGTACACCGGTCACCACGCCCGCCACGCTACCGACACCGCCGGCGAAGGAGACGCCGCCGACCACACAGGCAGCAATCGCATCCAGCTCATACATAAAGCCGAGGTTGTTGGTTGCCGAGCCGATACGACCCGCTTCCAGCATCCCGCCGAAGGCGTAGAACACACCAGACAGCGCATAGATCATGATCAGGTTCAGTGGCACGTTAACGCCGGACACTTTCGCCGCTTCCGGGTTACCACCGATAGCAAAAATGTTTTTACCGAAGCGGGTTTTGTTCCACAGCACCCAGACAAACACAATCGCAATCACCGCGTAGAAGGTGATGAAAGAGAGTTTGAAGTCACCGAAGCGTAAAAAGCCCTGAGCGAATTTCGAGAAACCGGTATCAAAACCGGCAATCGGTGATGCGCCAACGAAATCGTAATAGAGCGAGTTGATGCCGTAGACGATGATCATGGTGCCCAGAGTGGTGATAAATGGCGTCACCTTGAGGTAAGCAATGATCACGCCGTTCACCAGACCAATCACGCCGCCGATGATGCAGACGGTGAGGATCACCAGTGGAATTGGCACCGTATCCAGCGTCGGGAACACCTTGTTAGCGTTGTCCATCGCCTGCAGCAGCGTGGCCGCGACCACCGCTGCCAGACCGACCTGACGACCGGCCGACAGGTCAGTACCCTGGGTAACAATCAGCCCCGCCACACCCAGTGCAATAATAATGCGCACCGAAGATTGGGTCAGAATGTTACTCAGGTTCATTAAACTTAAAAATGAGGGGTCCTGGAAAATAATAATAGCCAGCAATACCAGCAGAACGACATAAATGCCGCCCTCTTTTAACCAGGTTAGCGCATTCTTTTTTGTAGTCGCTTTCAT